>Ga0116231_10001247_pt1 | contig 51374 bp, 36 predicted proteins | sample S1TSphgellanicum_2_FD_89695 | JGI IMG/M metagenome (GOLD analysis project Ga0116231, IMG submission 89695) | Host-associated microbial communities from peat moss isolated from Minnesota, USA - S1T2_Fd - Sphagnum magellanicum MG | ecosystem: Host-associated > Plants > Peat moss > Unclassified...
GTGGTGTGTGTAATAAACCTCCAGGAGCCGCGTGTGTGTAAGTGTGTAAAAAGAGATAAATAAAGGCCGCACCTTTTAAAAGTTGGGAGGTTGTGTTTTTTTCCCCCCCCCCCCCCCCCCTTTTTTTTTTTGATTTGAAGACATTAGAAGATGATGCAGTGTGATACATATTAACAATATTTTGTCTCACTAAATAATTCAACAAATAGATGTTAACAATGTTTTGTTTCAAATTTAGTAAGAAATTTGGTCCTTGAAAGGAGCTTAATTTTTAAACTTTTTTGAAAGTATCATATGATGCAACAATATATATTAATAGTATTTTATCTCACTAAATTATTCAACACATGGATATTAAAAATGTGTCGTCTCAAATTTAGTAAAAATATTTGATCTTAGTGTCAACCTTTTTTTTTTGATTTAGAAGCATCAGATGATACAATAATATATATTAATAACATTTCATCTCACTAAATGATCCAACAAATAGATATTAACAATGTATTGCCTCCAATGCAGTAAAAAACTTGATCCCATTCACTAGGTTAGAAAAAGTCCAAACTTAACAATTTAGGCCAGAATTAACTAAATACCTGAATTAGATTAATAATATATTTGTGTCATGTGAGAATACCATGCTCCTTTGTTTAGTAATTATAGCAAGGTGTTTGTGAAACATATGCAACAAAGTGTCTCCTTGAGTAGTACCTAGTACCTGCACCCCCTTCCTCTGCAAGGAATCTCAGCTACTAGGTCAATCTATCAAGTTCTGGCAATTCCATGGATGAGTTGGTGCATCAAGACTTGTTGGGTCACTGGGCATATCTACTTCTGAATTCTGGGGAAATCAGCACATTGTGGTAGATTACTTTGAGCATGAGGGAGTTTACAGAATGCGGGAAAAAGGTGGCTGGCTACCTATGGGTCTTCAGGAAAAGGTGGTAGTGGTTGTGTGTTGTGTTGTACTCCAGAGCGCTTGTGCTTTTTTACCCTTGTAGGGGGACCCATTCTCTTAATCACTATGCTTCTGGTCAAACTAGGGATATTTGATACCAATGAAACTCTGGAGGTTGGCTTAGAGCCATTGACATACATGACAGAGTTGATCAAGTGATGAAGAACACTTTCCTTGCAATGCTGGCCAGAGCATATGAAGCAAAGGAGTTGGAGCAAGAATGGGGATCAAAAACATTGTTGGCCTTAGAAGCCCAGCACACAGCATGCTAACAATGAATGGATTCTTGATTTTTGTCAATTCCAGTGTCTCCAGGGGGTTTAAGAAGAGCTAGAAGACATTGACCCAGCGAGAGAGTGCTGGAGTTGTTGTATGTGGCCCTGGATACTCAAAGTTACAGGACATTAAAAAAATCCAGTGTATAAGGGATTTGGGTATGGTCCATTTGGTTGTTCAGTTTCAGGGATGAGAGTTTGGATTTTATCTATGTGTGAAAAATCTCATGTGCATCATCATCATGTGTGGAAGGATTGAGATTTCGTGTTTGGCAACAGATTTCAAATCACAACACTTGGGTTTCCATCAGCCATTCTAGCTTGGGTTGGTAATCACCCTGTATTCTCCCCCTGTGCATACCAATTTTACCTTGGCCCAGATGTACAGTGCTGATATATTCTGGTTTGTCTACAGGTTGGATGATTGTACTAATCAGCAGTTCAGGTTACCTGTTTTTGCCCAAACTGAAAGCATTTAATCCTCCAAGGATTGTGGTTGGCGGACTTCTGCTTTGGGCATCACAAGGTGTACCATGATTAGCAGGGAGACAAATCTTTGGAGATGTTTTAGGGGCAGCTGTTGCAGTTAGGATTGTCACCTACCAAAGATATGTTGGTAATTTACTAAGGAATCCAGTTTTGGAAGCCTATTTGTGACGCAAGGAAATAACTCAAAATTTACCTCCACTAGAAAGCCTGACGCCCACAATGCAGTCAGGAGGTTGGTGAAAATAAGGATATAGCATTTGTGTGCAAGAAGACAGGAAGGTCGCATGGTGAGTATCAGAAAGCGGCGTCCTGGTGTGTCTCCAGGTTCTTTCTCAAATCTAGCTATATGTCATTCTCAGAGCAGCAGGGTTAGGAGGCATGGAGATGTCGATGTGGTTGCCTGATGGCTTCCTGTGTCTTTTCTGTGCCAAAATGACAGATTTTGGGTTTCTCACATCTTTATGTGTCAGTTGCAGCTAGGCGATGAACATGTAGGGTGATGATTGTGCAATGTTTCACCAGCCTCTGTTTTGTTTTCTTCTAGTTGATGGGCACGAATTGATTTTGAAAGTCGTGTTGATATTCAGACAAGCATGGACAGCCACAAGCTTACCAAAGACTACCGTTTCTCCTGTCTGCAAGAGGAACAACACTCGTCTCACCAGAAGGGTTGAAATCCAATGAGGACATCCCCCCTAAGCAGGTAATTTAGTGATCTTTCTGAAAGAGGGCCAGGTACCTACTAAATAAGTAGCATCCAGTCGGTTGCTTGATGTTCTCATTTCAGATAAAGGAAAATATAGGCCATGCATACATTAGTAATGTATTTCCTTTCATGAGTTTGATGAATTGCTTTGCTTTTGGGTAGTATGAATTTTTTTTCAAAATTGATGCTATTATCATGGAGATACCTGTATTGGGGTTTTGACATGGTGGCACTTGGTGGGTTGATTTGAAGGAGGTGCATACAACATGTACTTCACTTGCTCAACCTCTGAATCAGATTTATGCTCCAAATTTGTTCCCAAAAGGTATTTCTGCTTGCCACCAGCACCGTTTTCCAGTATTTCTTGCCGGATGTTAGGGTAGTTGGGTCCTTAATTGCTGAATGTTACTCTAGACACCAAATTATGCAAGTATGGTTAGGCTTTTGTACATGCAATTCCAATGGGTGGGGATCTCAACCTGAGTATGCACTAATGGAATGATGGAACCTCAATGGTCCACTTGATGGACAGGAGGGTTAGACTCTAGTCCTTGGTACATGAGGATCTTCTGGAATGAATAAGAGGCCCTATTCCCTAGTGTTGGAAGACCCTGTGACAGAGCCCTTGCCAGGGCCTCTGACCTCTCCTTGAAATCTCTGCATGCAGAAAGGGAACTGAAGAAGAGGAAGCACCAAAGGAGAAAACAACAGGGAAACCAGGAGCCTTGTGTCATGCGAGGGGTATACTTCAAGAACATGAAGTGGCAGGCTGCCATCAAGGTGGAGAAGAAACAGGTTCACCTTGGTACTGTTGGATCCCAGGAAGAAGCAGCACGGCTTTATGACCGGTGCATCCACCCTGCTTTGTTTCTTTGAGTGTCATGGCCAGAGTGTGTTCAGAAGAAGATGGGTGGTCAGGCCAGCAAAGAAATATGTCTTATGAGTGATTTAGAGCATTTCCAAGATCCAAGGATGAGTGGTTGGGTGGGACTGTATTCAGACATTTCTCAACATGTTGGTGTCTTGTAGATTGAAGGCAGAGTTGCATGGCATGTAGTATGTGCACTCACCAATTTCAAGAAGAGAATTATCTTGCAATGCCACAGATGTTCCAGAGGGGAGTCCTTTGTTTATGATGTCACATCATTCCAGTTGAGAAAGATGTGCTTTTGCATAAGTGAAGGATTTGACAACTAACTAGGTCTATACATGCTTGCAAACATTCAGAACCTAAGTGTGCTGATGACACATGTTGGATAGAAGAAAGCCAATGCTGCCTTGCAAGCACAACAAGCAGGCAAGTCTTTGAGGGAAAGCCTCTGATGGAGTTTGAGATGCAACTGGCAGGGCTGCATACATGTGTGGCAGGGAGCCGAATTTTGAGCTCTCAGAGGAAGACAAACTAGAGCTGCAAGGTTTTCAATGGGATGAGTTTCTGGAACTCACTCGCAAATCAATTCTCAATAAGAGTAAGGTCCAATCCCTGCAATCCTTTGCAACTGTAATGCTTTTTGTTACTGTTTCTTTTATCACAATTTTACATATACTTGGCATTTCTTGGATCTGGTGAGTTTCAATTCGCTTGTGCAGAAAGACAACGTGCAAAGCAAGAGGACAGAGATAAAAACCGAGATGTTCCAGCAGCAATGGATGAACTTGAAAATCCCTCATTGTCAATGTGCTTACTATAATAACAGCACATTCACACTGCTTGAAACCCTCTGGAGCTGGCAGTGAGTCTCTAGGATGTTTCCTTGCTTTCATTCTGTCAATTGCCTCCAATAGGATACATTGGCTACTCAGGGAACACTCTGAATAAGTTAGTTTTTTTCAGGTTGTATTTGGAATTCCCCCTTGGCATTTATCTAGGTATTGAAATACCCAAGATCTTCACCAAATCTGGTTTGTAAACATTGTTGTGATTTGGTTGGTGTACACTATACTTTCTCACGTTTGTGGGTGTTTTCGTTACCCTGGCTCATGAGGCAAAAGGTGAATGTGCAAGGATCTTTGCATATGTTGGAGCTCTTCTGTGTTGCATCCTTCAGATCTGGGTTAAAGGTTATCTGATGCAGCCCATTGTGCAAGTGATGGAGGGGATTTCTGCTGTAAAGCTCCCTCCCATCATGAGTTAATCTCATTAGGATCAAACAGTTAGGACCTTCATGTCTGCTTTTCCTTCATAGATTTGCAAAAGATTTGGATTTGGCCACAACCCTCTTGCACTTTGATGACTGATGTAACTTGCCCTTTACTTGCATTGACTTGCTGTGGGAAGTACCTCAATTTTGTTGATGAGGTCTATAGAGTACACATTTGGTGCTGGAATACTGAGGGTAGGGATAGCAAGAGAGCTAACAGGTTCTTGCAAGTTTTCTCTAGTTTGAAGGTGAGTTTCGGTGCCCACTTTTGTCAATTTTGCAAGTAAGTGAAGGCATATTTTCAGTTTTGTTCTCAAATTGTAAAACCCATCTCACTGGACATCCTGCTTCCCATAATGATACTGTTCTACCATGTACTGCTTCTTCATGTTGTTCTCTTTGTTCTGGTTAAGGAAAGGTTTTTCATTGAGCTTGAATCTGCTGTTTTGCGATTGTGCTTGCAAAGTTTTTGATATTGCACCTGCTGGTTCTGATTGAACTTCTTATACTTCTTTTTTTGAGAAAACAACTTCTCTAATGAAGTCCTGCGAATACTAGCTTTTTAGGCGATACGCCTTTGCAGTCATTGTTTCTTCAAAAAACTCGCATCCAACCTTCAACAGGTAGAGAATTCATGATAACGGAGCAACTCTTCGTGTTAGCTCGACAATCCGAAGAAAGGTCATAGGAAGCCAACAAACGCTTCAAGGTTTACAACGTTCTGGAACCTCAATCCATAGGAACGGATGGCCCTAAAACTCTAAACCCTAATGTTGTTAGGGTTACGAGCCGCAACTGTCTCCCGTATATATATCAACGCTGGCCTCACTAGTCTGCTCATTTGCTCCCTCGCGCACGCAGTTTGTGTGGTAGATACGTTTGCACTGTTACCACTGTAATCTGGGAAGTGTGCCTGTCCTCTTGAACTTTGAGTGTTGTCTAGGCATTTTACTTAAGTCTTTTGGGCTGCTTAGCCCATAGTGGAGATTGTATTTGCTGTCTTTCGCTGCCTTCGGGTTATGTCCTTGGATCTCGACGATGTCTTTCGTTGTGTTGTTTATCGAAGATGTTTGAGTGGATGATGAACTGCAGTCAATCGGATTCCCTCCGATGCGAAAGCGCGTGACGTGTGTCTGCTTTACTGACACCTGATATCTCTTCTCCTTGCTGTTGTGGCATGTCATCTGAGATGCTCTCTTGCTGCCTGTGTAAGGTACGAACTGAGTGTGTTTTGGTCTGGGGCAGGCAGGGGCGATGAGGATACAAAGCTCCCTCTACTGAATATCAATGAGGTCAAGGCTTGGCATGAATCGAACCATAAAACATAGCCGAAACTGAGCCTCTGCTCCCTTCTTGTCTTGTCTCCTTTTGATGTCTTCTATTCTCCGTCGTGTGCTGTGCAGAGGTTTTTCGAGCAGTCCCACCTTATCTTTATAGTTCCGTGAAATCTTATGCTACCGAAGAGATCACTCATAGCTCTTGTGCAAAATGTCTTATGGCTGAAATAAACTAAACCAGTTTCGAATGGCATGCAACCCTAGGAAAGTAGCTTTCAAATATTGAATCTGTAATCCACAAGAGAATTGTTTTTTAGATAAATTCAGGATGGCAAGCTTTATAAGAAACAATATGGATAGCCTTCTTCTCAAGAGTTCAGGCTGTAGGGTTTAGAAGATTTCTTCCACAGAATATATGAGATAAACTTCAGGTGGTTGAATCACTAGTATGCTGAATTGTTTTTAGTATGGAAGTAGAATTTCAGCAAGCCCCAATCTAAAGCTGCATGAAGTAAAAGAACTAAGCATAAGATTGTAAACAAAAAACCTCAAAACTTCACAGCTTCACGGAAACAACCACTAGGGGTAATACTCATGTGAGGTCTGAGAAAGGCAGACCCATGATATGAAATGAGTAAGTATCCTAAACGAGTTTAATTAAGACTAAGAACAGGCAACCAGTTAGTGGAGCCTGGGAGAGGGCTGAGTAATAGGCCATCATAGGGTGAGTCTGAAAGGAAGCCGGTTCAAATGGTATCACTTACTAGTACAAGTTATTAGTATTGTTAGGATAATGTGACATGGATTTACAGCGCCTACTCGCTTCAATTTGAAGTACTGCAAAGAACCCTAAACTATCCCAAGTGCGTGAAGGAAGGTGCAGCAACCCAACTGCCCAACAGACATGTCAAATCCATTTGTTTTAAAAATCAAGCTTGTTCATGTTGTAGGCAACTTCAACCTGAATCCTTTTGTAAAGAATTCGGAATTTGGTTGTGAAATGAAAATTTCCCACCGTTTTGATTGTGCAATTGGTGTAGTTGTGGGCGGTCATAAAATTTCAGTGTTTGAAAGAATTTGACCTCACCCTCTTCATCGAATTCAAGATTTGAAAGATAGGTAGAATGTATTCATATGACTTTGGTGGGGGAAAAAAGTGGGCATTTGGACTTGGGATGAAGGAGAAATGAGTGATCAAACTTACACATGCAAGGGGCATCTACACAAGCAAAAAAATCTTGACTGTTTTTTGGCACATTGTATATGCCCGGCTCCTCCTCATGTCCCAGTTCAAGGCGTTTCATCATTTGATTCAGCTCTTGTTTTCAAACTGCTAAAAACATTGGGTAGCAAAACTGCTCACTGGCTTTCACATCAGTGTTGCACAGAACTGCCCAAGAGCTTCCTATCATGTTGGACAGCTTGCAACAGAATAGGCAAGCAGAGACAAAAAAGTTGTGGACATGTAGTGCATGTTTGTGTGAGTATTGTTCTGATGCTTGGACTAGAGCTGTGTGGGTTGAGAAGGTGTCAGGGATGTTGATAGGTAGAGAATGAATGAGTTTGTGTGGTGCTTTCACAGAATAAGAATACCACTGTTTTAGGTTTTTGTGTGCTATTATTTGTGTGGACTCCTGGCTTATGTCTTGATGGACATTTTCTAACTTTGAAAACCTGAAGTCTAGGACAGGAAGCTTTCCTGATTTCTTTCTTGAAGACATGAAAGCCCCTATGTTTCTTCACTCTGGAGAACAACCCAAGTAATCCTTTTGACTCATTCATTATATACAAGAGAAGGGTCATCTTGAGACCCTTCTGCAATTTTCAGTGGCCAAGACTCATCTGGCTTTGTGACAGGTTACTAAAATCAGAGAAGGGTTTAAGGATAGACCTCTCCCTTGCATAAACAGCCTTCAATTTTTTTGGGTGTTCGACTTACTTTCAATGTGAAAGAAAGAGAATAAAAATAGAAATAAAAAAGAGGTACCTTCAAAATTATGGAATGTAATTTGCCAAGCTACTGTGAGTTCTATGTAGCAGAAGGCTCCAAGTCAGACTCTGCTCTAAAATGGTCCTCAAAATTCATTGGATTTTTTTGACAGTTCTTTATGTAAACCACAATCATTGCTAGTTTCACACAGCCATGCTAAGTCCAAAAAATTAGGTCATTGCTTACATGGACATCAATGTTTGATCACCTTCAACGATGAGTCTTTGTTATGTTCGATGTAAGATTTTCTCTATGGTCACTTCCCTAAATCCTCTATATCATCACTAAAGTGCACATCATTTGAATGAATCATGAAAAGAGCATGCCAAACAAACTTAAGCGAGTGATATATAGGGAAATAAGAGAATGTGAACAAAGAAGGAAGCAAAGACAGTAAACCTTGATCTTTATTAAAATCATTTACAAAATGCCTTTTCATTTGGCCTTTAATTTCACTCTCGAACCTTGATTTGAGCTCTAAACATTGTTATCAGCACAAAGGATAGATTTTGTAAAATCTGGGTATCAAATATTAACATTGAGCCTTTATTGCAAAAGATTATGCAATTTATTTTTTATAGTTATAGCAGTTCAATGAAATAAAGATAAATTCATGTTGAAACTAGTTTTCTCACTAGCATTAGGAGTAAAAGGAATTTCACACCTCATTAAATGCCAATGTATTTTTTCTTAGAAAATATTTTAAATCTCATTCTACTTTATGATTAAAAGTTTGGTCATGTTGCTATTGAGTTTTCCTTCATTTAGAGTTGAGTTATTCATGAAGGAGTTTATTGTCCAATGAAAGCTTCATGATCAAAGTGGGGTCGAGGCCAAAAGCTTAGTTGTGGGCACAGGAAGGCCTGCATCATTAGAACACCCAGAAAACAAACAAGACAGTGTTACTGCAAGCAAACAAGAAGAGCTTGTTATCACAACAACCAGCTCAACACACAGCAATGTATGTGCATGCAGAATGTATTTGCTGGAGGTTGTGGAACAACATGTTGAGAGAAGACTTTACCATCACAAGTCTGACCGGGTTTGATCCGGATGTTGCAAGCAGAAGGCAGGCTAAGCACCTGCTTCTTGTTGAAACCGTGTGCAGTAGAGGCAGCAAAGCACAGACACTCGGGAGTGAGCATAAGCTCTTTCAATGCTACACAGCATCTGTGATCCGGTCGAGCCACGGCTCTCTTGCCTGACAAGGAGTCGGAGCATGGGACTAATTCCAGGACGGATGCGTCGCACTTGATCGGCAAAGGCTCCTCGGCTGCTGATGCTGACACACGTCTACTCGTAGCGCATGATGATTCCACCTGCAACCTCGTTCGCACCGTGCTGCGTTAACGGACCCTTTTGGCATTTTTTTTCTCTGCAAGACTGTCTACAACCCAAAAATCTCTACTCTACAAAACTTGTGCTCATGCATGTATTGTGGATGCTGGAGTTCTGAGAAAAATTCGTGTTTCATTGGAACAATTCTTCAAAGGGGGACATAGCAGAGAACATGCCAGAGACCAAATTCAGTTGGCGTTAGACTTACAAGAAGCAACAGCACTAACAAACATGCAAGGGTTATTTGGGTAGTCTGCGACATGGCTATGGAGTGAGAATCGTCCATCTCCGACTTCTGTTGTATCGATGAAGTCCGCGACTTCAACTCTTTGTGAAACTGCGCTGATGAAACTCCTTCAACACTGGCCCTCAATTCCTGAAAACAACAACTACAAAAGCAACAACTCTGTGCCGACAACGACTGAGCTGCTGGGGCATGGGTCCTTCAACATTCTGTCCTGTTTGGTGGCGTCTGAAGGGCCGGCCAGAGTGCACCAACACCCACCAGCACACCACACAGAGATGGATGGTAGGTGGACAGAAAACACTTGTTCGTTGTATTCCTGTCCAATAGCTAACCATGGTGGTTAGCTGCATACTAACCACTGTTTGGCGGTTATTAGAAACTGCACCCCTCCAGCTATCAGGGTTGTTCTCAAAATTCAAAACCTCAATTATGATAGACAACTGTAGTTATCAAAAAATCAAATACCCTGTTCTGATGTGATCATGGTTCTCAAATTTTGGAGGGAACAAGTCAAATAATCGCCCAGAGAAAATGGTCAGTTTGTTCATGAAATCTGGTGGTTCTTTGAGGGGTTTGAAGTAACTGCAACCGGTGGTTTTTTGATTCTGAATGTTCAAATACTCAGAACAAGTAGTTATTCCAAAATCTAATACCCACCCAACACTGGAACAGACCCCTGACGGTTATCAGGACAGTTCTTAGGGTTCACAATCACTGTTCAAAAACAATCAAAGCACCTGTTCTGATGTGTAGTCACGGTTCTCAAAAACTGGAAAAACCCAAATAACCACCCATAACACTGATAGTTAGTTTGTTGTCAATTCTTTCATGAAAAGCCAGTCATTCATTATAGTTTTTGAACAAACCAGAACCGGTGGTTCTTTGATTCTGATTTTTGTATTAAAAAACTCAGAACTGGCGGTTCTCTGATTCCGAAATATTAAAAAAACTGTAATTGATGCATCTTTATAAATTCAAATGGCCACACAACATTTGGTACTGACCATTTGCATGTATTTGGTATCTACGTACTTAATTAATAGCCATCAAGTGCCTTAAAAGGGACTCTTGTTAACTTTGGAGAAGCAAGAGCAGTAAGAATACAAGAGTTTTCAGTCTTCAAAATGCTTTTGAACATGGGATGACAATCATGGTGGTTAGCTATATACTAACTACTAACCATCCACATGTATCTACATACCTAGTTATCACCAAATGCATTACCTACAGAGGTGCTTAGATAGTAAGCGCTTCCATTCCCTACCTACTTGCCTATGATACTTCCCCATGTACATAGCTAACTACCTAAGTAAGCACTTACATTCTCTACTTACTTACCCATGATATTTCCCCCACTTACATAGCTAACTACCTAAGTAAGCACTTACATTCTCTACCTACTTGCCTATGATACTTCCCCACGTACATAGCTAACTACCTAAGTAAGCACTTACATTCTCTACTTACTTACCTATGATATTTCCCCCACTTACATAGCTAACTACCTAAGTAAGCACTTACATTTTCTACCTACTTACCTATGATACTTCCCCATGTACATAGCTAACTACCTACTTAATGTGAGGTGGAAGTAGGAGGGTTACCAAATGAAACTTAGTAACCTTGGTAACTCAGTTGGAGTTCATCTACAACTAAAGTCATAGTGAGTTTTCAATACATGGTGTACGGTGGGTCACATAATCCACACATGTAGGTGTGAAGATATGAAGGAGGATGCATGTTTTCTGGTGTGTGCAGTTGCAACTACTTTTGTGAATAGTTGGCAGGGTGCGGTACCATTCTTTTTTCTTTTATTTTTCAGTGCCAATCTGCCTCTAAAAGTTAGGCAGCCATAAATTTCTTACAACTTAAATGGTTTGAGCTGGATCATGTGATTGTGCCTTGAATCATTAGGCCTCAGTGAACCAGGGCACCAATGGAGTTACCCTTTCCTACTTCCTCCCTCCTACCTCTTTGCTCCTACATTCTACCCTGCACCCCCCTAGCTACTCTTCATATGCCTGAAACCTAAATTACATTTTTTGGTTCCCATTATGCGAACCATATGAACATGGAAATTTACATCTCCGTCAAATGTGCCTTTCAATACCTAAATGGATTTGTAAAGGGAGATAGGTATATATGTAAACCTCATACACATACATCATTATTTTAACTATATATGTTGCTCGAGAAGGTAAGTATGTAGGGCTCCCTAGTAGGGAAGGAAGGAGGTTTATAGGGGAGGGAGGGAGCTTCATATGTAAGCCTCACATCAATAGATAGATAAATGTTCATGATGGTCATTTTCATCCATGATTGTGATTTCATCCATATTTTTCAATTCCATCCATGTACCTTGCATCAATTTTGAGTTTGTGGATATTATTATTTGTTGGTATGGTTCATTTATGTCATAAATTTCATCTATATTTGTTAGTTTTACCCAAGGGAAGTTTAAGGTTTAGGGTTTTATTTATTTATTTATAAAATTTATTTAAATGTAAGTGCTCAAAATTGATTATGAAAATATTTTGTATTTCATAAAATATAAAAAAATACAGCTTTATTTCACATGTTTCATAAAATATAAAAAGAGTGACTTCTATGGGAGTTTAACCTTTGTGATGAATTTCATTTTTGAAGTTCATTTCCATTCATGGGATTCATTCCATCCCATATCATGAATTGAATGTGCATGGTCAATTTGATCCATGAACATTGGTTCATTCATCTTCAAGTCTTATCCATATGGTCATTTACATTTGTGATGAATTCTTTTCATGAACATAATTCTATTCATTCTCTTTTCATTTAATTTATTGAAAATTCCATTAATTTTTTTTTCTTTCATTGACATCATAATCTTTCATTTATCTGTGCACAATTATATCCTTATGGTGGATTTGTTCCATGAACAAGTGATTCATGAGTTTGGTATAATTTATCCTTTATGTTTATTTGGAGCTTTGAGAAATTGTTTCATCTATGTTGTAAAACTTATTTTTGTATACAATAATTATTTTCCACTTGATGAACTTCCTTATCCACTATTCCTTGCTTTCCCTTGCCATGCTTGTCATATTTGGATTGTACATGTGGTTGAAAACTTGGAGTTGCCCATTATTGGTTCAAAAGATCCTTGCATATTTGGACCTTGAAATATATTGCTCACCATAAATGAACATAGTTGACAACAAGATGAATGAAATTTTTTAATGCAAAAAGAAAAAGAAAAATCCATTTTGCATTTGTCACACTTTGGACCCTAACATAGTATTACAACGTGTTTCAAAGTGGAGCATGTAAACTATTAATGGACTTCTAAAATCGAGCTTCAACATATCTCATTGTGTAAGACGATGCCAATAAAACCATTGATGAAGGTGAATGTTGATTAAATCTCATGAATGATGAGGGCCGGTACAACTACGTGTGATGATAAGCTCAACAAATGCCATTCAAAATTGTTAATGATTTGACCCATTTCATGGCCCATGCATCCAAAGGGGGAAGTGTGGTAAAGGTAACATTCTACCCATAGAGATTTCTCCCCAATCCTTCACAAATTTGGTGGTTAAATCTTTAGGAAACTGCAAATTTTCGTGTAAAACATTTCAAGAAATATCCTAGCGTATTTGGAGCACCTTAGAACATTTCCATTGCATAGTAGTAAAGACCTTTTTTTGGTTAAATCTTGTAGCAAAATAGCGCAAATCTTGTTGCTCTCTTGTAAAATCAGCCAAGAATGTTGATACCATTTTAACATTTAAAAACATATTTTCCTAGTGTGAATATGGTTAGTGATAATTATTGTTCTAAATGAAAGCTGTAAATGGTCTTTCATTGTTTGAAATGACTTTTTTAATGTGCGTGGGTGGGAGATTGAGCATTAAACACCAATTTATTTTATGTAAATGTGTAGTTTACCATTGTGGGGGTGGAGATCCTTTTACACAAATGATTAATAATGTTTCTTAAAGATCAAAAGGACTTTTCTAACATTATGTGCCATTCAAAAAGTTGCCTTTCATTTTTTTTCCTTTGTGAAAGGCACCTTATGTTTACAAGATGTTTCTTAATTTATAGGATGCATTATTAATTGTGGGTATAAGGTATCCTTATACATTCACAAACATATGAAAGTTTTGGAAGAGTTTAATAAATATAATCAAACTATACTTATTGATTGTTCCATGTTTTTGGTTTGCTAGATGGTTTGATTGGTCCATGTTGGTTACTATTAAGTTACATGTACCCAAAACCACCAACAACCTTGAATTATGCCTACGTTTTCTTTTCAATTTTCCAAACTAACTTTAGTTTATATGGTCAATAAGGAAAATTGCATGGTATGACTATTTGAATCGTTTTGGAAATCAAAAAATTCAATAACATGACATCACTTGCTTTGAAGTAAACCATCTTTTAAGCTAGGTTTCCTTCTTTCAAATCTCCATATTTAATTAGTGAAGCAACAATTGATTTTGCTAGCTTATCAATTTTGGCCTTTCAACCCTTTGCAAATTAAACAATATAGGTACACATTTCCAGTAGTCAGTTGCATAGATATGTATACATGTCCATGATTGGTTATCAAGGGTTGTCATTTCATCATAATTCATCAAAACAAATATAGACTTGGTAACAAATTTGATCATGTGTAAAATGACCCTTTAGATTGTTTGAACCATTGTTCATTTTATAAAGTTAGTTTAATGTTTTAAAGGGTGGTACTCTATTTTCAAGAATTAGAGTAATGTTTTGAAGTCTTCAAAGTTAGTCATTAGGTGACCTTGTTTCAAGGGGTGCCATAGTGCAACAAATTGCATGTATTTTATTTTTTAACCTTGCTGCCATTCATTAATTGATCAAGAACATTGAAATGACTTGTAGTCCCATATATTTTTTCTTCTTTTACATGAACATTAGAAAGATTGACAAAGTAATCCCCCATTACAACTCTTGGTTTACTCACGACACATTTCTTGAAGCCAAAATGTTTGATCAAAGAATTGAACTTCAAAACCAACAATTTATCTCTCTCTTCAATTTGAAAATAAATCTTGCACTTAACCAATTTTAGTTTGCCATCAACACAGGTAGGTTCAAACTAATTAAACCTAGCAACCCATCAATCATAGTAGATTTTGTTAATATCCCATTTAGGTTTCCTTGACATTTTCTTCTTTCTCTCAATGGGTTTTGTAGGATTTAGAATATAATTAATTATAAGAAGGGTATTATACATTAACATCAAAGGATTAGGGTTAGTAAAGGTGTTGGGCATGTTAGATGAAAGAAGTGGCAAGAAGAATGCAATGTTTGCAAATGCATCAATGGGTACCAAACCTTCACGATTGGTTTCATAAATTTGTGAATGGAAAAAAACAACCAAAACTAGAAATTTTATGATAGTCAAAGGGGTGCCATTATTTAACAAAACATCTTCAAAATTACTATAGACCACAAACAAGAACTTTAGGCATCGAAAAAATAGAAAAAACCTCAGAATGTGCAAATTGATAAAAATAACATGAAATTGCAAATCCCAAGAAGCTAAAGATGTGTTTGAAAACAACTCCTCCTTTAATATTACATAAACCGAATCCCCTTTTTGTTTATAAAATGTGCAATTCAAACAAGTGCAAGTTACAATGGATATTTCAAACATAATCAAGCTTCTTAAAAGCAAAATTGAAGATGCATAAGAATAAGGAAAGGATTGTATTAAATTGGATGCATTCTTCAACATTGACCAAACCACCTTAGTAGTTGAATTACATTTAGATTTTGCATTCAACAATAAACAACTTCAAATGACAACACCAAATAGTTGTAAACTATAACTAATGTAAAAGATTGAAATCAAATGAGAAGATATTTCCTCTTACATGTTGTAGTGGTGTTTAATTTTCATATTTGTCTTTTATAATCTTGTTGCATTAATCTATAGAACTCATCCTATCAAACATTACAAAACCTTCCTCTTAGCCCATTATTACAAGCTATTATGATTCTATGGTGAAGGGAAATGTAGCTTGTGAAGAATGCTCAACAAGTGGCAATGTTGCCTTGTGGAAAATTTACCCAAGTTGCCTAAGTAACTATGTTTTGGGCCCAAGTTCCATAAGGAACACATGGTTCTTGCAAATTTGTAGGTTCATCATTTTTTCATATGAGTTTTAATTGAAAAACTTTCAATTAAAAAATTGTAGCCTTCGATGAGATTTTTTAATGCCATGTTGCAAGTTTCTATTTGAGGTCATTTGACCCATGTTTCCTTGGTTTAAATGGTCAAGAGTCAAATTGCTAATTTGATCATAAATTTTAGCTAATAACTTCAAATGGAAAATGCAAGCTCACTTTCGATATTTACACTATGAGATATTTCCAATGGTATAAAGAAATTTTAATTTGGACAAAGTTTATCACCTACACATTTAGCCCAAAATTTCTAGATACTTTAAGTCCTTTTTCCCCTAGGGCAACTTTGTCCCCTTTTCCCAAGGAAGTCACTCCTTGAAAAATACCCTTTTGGGTGCAAATAAAATACAATGAACCAACAAGGTTACTTTATTAAAGGATTACATGTAATTTTGCCCAAAAATAATTTTTTCATACAAATGAATTTTGAACAATTTTTTTTGTAAATTTTTATAATAAATTTTTATAATTGTCTAAGTACATGAAAGGTTTTTTGGTTTACAATTGTTGAAAATGTGCTAATTCCTTGTAAATTTAATGTTTTGTCTTTAAATTTCCTTAAGGAATTTTGTTTCGGTTATCACTCAATCCCTTTCTCTTCAAGGAAGTTGTTCATCAAGGAAAATCTATTTTCCCTTGAGGAAGTTGTTGCCCAAAGCAATGTAGTTGAGGCTTCCATGTCCCTTTTTCCCCAAGCGATTTCGTAGAATATTTTAAGTCTTGTTTTTTCCCTTCAACAATTTGGTTGGGATTGTCACTTAGTCCTCTTTTCCCCAAGGAAGTTGCTTTTTAGGGGCAACTAGCTTGAAAAAGTTACCCAAAGGTTATTTTATTTTTTGTCCATTTCATTTGTGAAATAGAATGAACATTTGGGAAAAGGACTTAACCCTAGACCTTGGGTTGAAAAGGGGATTTTAACCATTGCATCATTTTATTTTCTTTGAAAATATTGTGTAAGGAACTTATAGTCAAAACATTCGTCATTTTTCAATTATAGTTAAAAGCATTTGAAAATACTTTTATTCTTGGGTAGTGTCCTACAACTATGTTAAGCCTAGTGCCACATTTAATTTGTTGCACTTATTTAGTGCTACACAAACTTGCTTAAAGTCATGACATAGTAAATAAAATATTGATGCAAGATGTGGTTTGAATTTGAAGGCAAGATGGCCAGTAGGTTAACATGAATGTTTTTTTAAAAAATTTAAAATAGTATTCAGGTGAGGACAATCCTTAGAAAAAATTGGCCAAATTTGGTTACAATTGAATTATGACAAGTGAAAAGAAATTATACTAATGATAACCTATTGCAAATTGACATAAATGTCTAGTGATGGGGAAGAGGGGGAGGGGCTAGGTTGAAAATCTAACAATTGGACAAAATTTCAAAAACTTTTTGCCAAAATTTCAATAATTTCAAAAAACTATTGAATAAAACATGGTTAACACCCTCCAACCTATTTATATGTGAAATACAACACAAAGGCATATAACTCATTAATATATTGCTTGAGGATAAGAAGGCAACCATTGGCCATTTTCACAACCAAAAACATAAAAACCTATGTTAATGTGATTTGTATGTGATTATATCACTACATGATTATGGCCATTGCTTGTTTTGAAATTATTAATTGATGTAGGATACAATTTTGTAACCATCGTGAAACATACATTAGCATTAGTGTTTTAGTTTTTGGTGATTTCTTTTCAAGATTTCAATTTGAAAAATATGATTTCAACATATATGGAAAAAGGCTCAAACTTGCCAATTTTTTATGATAAGTGTGTAGCCAAATTTGGCTAAAGCATCTTATGGACAATCACCATTTCAACTACATCACAAAATTGAAAAAACATTGATTTGCATGAGTGACCCATGGAGAAGAGTTTAATTCTTAGAAATGTGAGTCAACACCAATTCTAGCATACCCATAAAAAATTGAAGGTTTTCAAAACAAAGTTATTGAGAACAAGGTTTACCATCTTCAAACCTCCATGTTGACTTAAAAGAAATATTGAAGAGTAAAAATGCTTGAAAAAGTTTGTAAATAAGTCGGCAAAATCAAGGCCAACAATCTACGAAAAGTTTAAAGATCTTATGAATAACAATCTTATTTTTATTTTGAAGATAACATATCAATTCAATGGTTGATATGTGGAAGAATGTCAAAGTTTTCTCTTATGAAATATAACATGTAGCCACCAATAAACTACTAATTTCAACTTCATCATTTGGATTTTGGTGATTGGGTTTGGATTGTGAAGTTTGTTCCTTGGTGGAGGATCTTCTCACAATCAACACAAACATGGTTAATTTTTCCAATTTTTTGATCTAAAGTTTTCCCCCAAAAGCTAGCAAAATTCATCAAGTTTATATTAAAAACAATTTGTAAAAAAAAACATTGGGCATAAGTGGTCACATACCTTTTGTAAATTGTCTTCTATATATATATATATATACATTACACATTTGGTCTTCACATTGTTGCACACTACTAGCAATGATTACTATTTTCATTGTTCATAAAATTTTCATATGGTTTCCAATAGTTCATCATTATTTATGTCAATGTCAATTTAAATTGAGGTAATATAAATATCATGGACATGTCAACTTTAATAGTTAAATGAAGAGGATTTAATAAAATCAATGTACATAAATATATAACTTATATTTTTCTATGGCCATAGGGCATTGTGGTTGTGATTCATGAAATGTTCCCAAACAAAGAATTTTTTAAAAATAATGCAGTGACCAACTATAAAATCACCTACTCTTTCATATGGTAGTGGTTTTTTCTTATAACTTTAAAAAAGATTACTGTGCATTTATTATTTAAAAAGTCCCCCGAAATACATTTTTTGAATAAAATTTCATCCAATTTTTAAAAAATTTCTAAAGGTTTTTAATTTAAAATTAATCTATATTAATATCTTTCACCAAAAAAGATTCAACCAAAAATTCCACCCACAATTTTTGTTTTGAAATATATATGAAAAATTTCAAACTTTGTCATAGATATTATTTTTTTACAAATATATTTCGTATGTTCAAATTTGTAAATATTTGTTAAGTTTTTAGAATAATTAACTGGTTTAAGTCTAAAGCTAATCATGTATATTTAAAACAAACAAAAATAATTCACAATGTAATGTCTATACATTGCCAAAATAAAAATAAAAATTGAAAGATTATATTCGTTACAACTTACAATTTTTGAAAAGCTTATTGTGTTTTCGTCCTTGAGTTCAAATCAAGTGAATTTTAATCCAATTGTTGAATTGAGTTGAATTGAATTGAATTGAATAAATTTGAATGTAGTTCATTAAAATCTAAATTCAAATCAAATTGCATGCAATCTCATTCAATATTTTCATTCAAATGGAACTTAATTTTCACAAAATCAATTCATTTTTTCATCAATTGCTCATCACAAATAATGCATAGCAATGTGAGCCCAAGTTTAGTAATATCAGACCATCTCCCCACTTTTAATTTCTCCCATATGATTTTCAATAGTTCATCATATATATGTTATTGGGAATTGAAAGTTAGTTTTGAAAAAGGTATTGAATTAATAATTATTTTTGAATATAAAATAAATTACACCATTACATGGATAGCTAGTCTTCTAAAAGCCATAAACTCCAAGAATTAATCCAGAGAACAAGTCCACTCCTATATCAGTGGACAGCAACTTCAATTTAACCAAAGATTCATCATCTTTTAACCCTTCTTCTTCTTCTTCTCTTAGGCAAATTCCTGAATCCATTTTTGGAAGAGATTTTGGTTTTTGTCAGTCACAAAATGTGTTCAACCTATGTTCCTCACACATCCCAGTGTACATAACTGGATTTAGAGGTCCTTACAGAGGTGAGGTGAAAATTGGGGGACAGTAGAAAAGGTTTGCAAAATGTATAATAGCAAATGAGGAAGAACTCTTTTAAGTAGAGACAGTTTGAACTTGAACTTAAATACAAAGGAACTAGCTCGATCATTATTATCAAGTCTCAGTAAATCTGGGAATGAAGTCGGTTGGAGAAGAGATCGGCAAGGCTTGAACCCCGAGCAAAATATATTGTTGAGCTTCAATATATGGAGGGGAAGTAATTGGGGAAGTCATGATGTCAATCTGTGGTTTAAACATCCTCAGCCAATCCTACTGATGGAGGCGCAGCAGAAATTGAAGCCTTGCATATGAGTATATAGTAAAGCTCACTCATCAGCATAGTGAGGAAAGTAAAGGCGGCTCCAAGGGCAAACACGGTTGATTTCAATTCCGCCGCACAGACATTTTTCGGTTTTGTAAGATGTTTATGATTCTCAATTGCTCCTACAATAAGGAAACTGAAAGCGGTAGCAAAAAACACCCTGCAACAGAAGCAGAAACTCAAGACCACCATTTTAGTACATGCACTCCACCAGCACCAATGACAGATGCAACTCCACTGGTGCTTATTATGTGACCCTGCAAATTAAAATTGGATAAAGAAAAGTCGAAAGTCTAAAGTCTAGATAAATATACCGGTGTGCCTCAGGGCCTAACATTTTTTTACTGTTCGCTGAGGTTTATAAATGGCACAGCAAAGCCTAACCCCGGCCGGAGAAGACTGTAATAAATATGATCTGCCTACAGCTGCTGCTCCCTATTTCTGATTGGTCAATCATAATGATTGGTCCACATGTGATTTGCTATAATGATTGGCCCACTTTGTGGTTTCCTATGAGCGGTCTCCTACTTATTTGCAGTCGCAGCTTAAATTGTATGTGTGGGGTTGGAAAAAAGTAAATGACTAAACTTGGTTGTGAGAAATTTTTTTGCAGGGTCACATTCTGATGAGCACCGCTGGAGATGCTCTAATAAGATTATCCGTTAATTCATTTGAAACAGTAATCTGGATTAGAACATTTCAGCTTGATCACATTGACGCGTTTTTAATTGTATATAGACGATGCAGAGAGAGATTGAAAGTTTTACTACCATGAGATTATGAACGCGACTATAGCATATGTGCGGACAGCACCATGTTTGTAAGCACTCCTTGCACAGCACAGACAGCGTGTAGTAATGGTAACGATCAGCTGGGCAACCAGCAAAAGGAGGAGTGCCACTGCAGCGAATGCGATTGACGATTTTCCACGGTAAAAACATTCAAATGTACCATCGCGATAGATGGTGACGCTCGTAACCTGCAGCCAGGAGAAAACAGTCAGACCAAAACCCATACCATTCATGAGATCTAGAACTCAGCAGATGATTTTTTGCATTCCTCCTTTGATCAGAGTGAAGTTCATAGCTAGATATTCGAAAAATCCACTCTCTTATTTAAGCTGATCTTCTTGATCAGAAATCTGTAAGCTGTCAATTGTGGACCGATGCACTATGAACTACGTGATATTGTAGCAATCTGGATTTTTGCTGCTGAATCAATCAATCACACGGTCTACACCCATTTGCACTAGTGGGTATCTGCCTCGTGTCCTGAAACCACTCGAGCTCGTTATATTGTCTCTTGGGGCTGATTGATTGATTGATTGCTCTGGACATTACCATAAGATCTTGCGTTTCGCAAATTTTCAATGTGAACCAAAACATCACAATAGTCATATTCAGGCCGATCAGATCTGATTCAAGATTAAACGTCCTTTAAGGTGCTACTTGAAACAGGCAGCTTAAATCTTCACAAAAATCAGAATGACCGGACGTTCTGCTATAGTTCAGATTGAGCGAGAGAGTACATAACGAAGATTAGCTAACCTTGCTTCGCTTAGATTCCGAGCCTAGGGCAAACCCAAATGCGGTTATGAATAAGACAAAGCTGATGACCACCACTAGCTTGGACATCTCGCCGTTCCCCATACTAATTGAGTTCGGCTGTGGCGTCCTACAGCCGTGTTAATGATGAGAGAAAGGAAAACCCAAACACAGTAATGTGTGCTGCAAGAAGAAGAAGAAGAAGAACACTTCAGAGGAAGACCCAGGACAAGGAGAAGGAGACTTAGGAGTCCGATGAGGAGGATGTAGAAGAAGCAGCTGCAACAAGTATTGAGCAATTCGCAAAAAAACACTTCTGTAGCTGGCTGGAAAGAAAGTATGTGGTTCTTATACACTCATGACAATGAGAACCAAACACGAAATCTGGAAATTAACAAGGAAAGTTTTACAACAGCATGAGCTTTTTCTTGTGCGGCGTACGCGGTTACGAACGTCAAAATGGGGTTGGTGCATGCGCGTTCCCTTTGTTGTTGTTGTTGTTTGATCTCATCTCAGCTTCAACTTCTTCCAGGTTTTTTCTTTTGCTCTTTTTCTCAGTTTGTTGCCTAGTTGCTCCTAGTAGCCTAGCAGCAGCCCGCTTTTTTTCCTTCTGGCTATATATAGCCAAAATGCTGTATCACAAAATAAAAAGTTCTAAAATCATGTTTTTAAAAGATTTCCAATAGCCACAATTCGACCAAAATATAAGTTAAATCACCTGATTTCTATACATGTTTCAACTAGGTAGCCAAAACTACAGATGGAATTTTTAAAAAAATTTACTTTCATGTTTAGCTTGTCCCTGAATTTGGCTAAATTTTCATGTGGATCATTGCCACTTCAATGGCTATATAACATAAAATTGCCATAAAAACACTGCCTAGCAGGTTTGACACTTCAATTTCAACAACAATAGTACATTGGTTGCTTAAGCACAAATTATTTTATTTTTCTCAAAAAAAGTGTAAAGGAAAATTTTTAAAATCTTGGAATATTTGGGAATATTTAAAATTTTCAATGTGGATTATAGAAAATTAATCAATTATTCAGCAAACATACATGTGCTGAAGCCGTTCCTGTAATACGGTATTTAGTATATTTTCTTCTAAGATTTCCCCCCAAATAACCATTAAGAAATGATAAATGTATACTTTTGGGTGGTCATATGAGGTGTGAGATTTTGAGCATGAAATATGGGCTCAAACTTGACGGCTACATCTAGAGTATTAGATGAGTGCATTTGATGCATTGGCATGTTCCATCGAAGTGTATTAACCTAGATGAGAAGTTGTAAATCCACTAAGCTAAGGGGAATATTTAGTCTAAATTTTGAATGTCATAAGGGGTAGAGTCATTACATGGTGGCCTGCTTGTTTTAGTTATTGAAATGAACTTGTTTTAATCAGTACTGTGTAGGGGTCTATCTCTTGACTCGATGTATTTGTCAAGCACAGATAGAATATATCATTCATTTAAACTTATTTTTCTAGAATCAATATATCTTAATGAAGTTCATACTCAAGGCTATATATAAATTTGAAAAATTATATCTTATTCATAACCCTGGGTAATATGCAAAAATATCCTTAATCAAAGCTAGATATGTTTTAGTATTCATGTTTTAAAAATTAAGGTAAATATGACTTACACCCTTAGCTTTGTTTGTTTCATTAATCAGATGAGGTTCTTCCCAAGTTCCTTTTATTATTATTATTATTATTATTGCAATGAACCAATTTGATCAGCTAATCAATCAAAAGAAACCCAAAAATAAAAAGCATAAATTTTGGACATTCCTCAAAATAAAAGTTTTCATGTGAAGAGGTGCTTCATCCATTTTGTACCAACTAAATAGGTGAGAAGGGGAAAACTTTGGGTAGAGGATAAATTAAGGAATGCCAACATGTGCTCAAAGTGCACATGTTAGGAGGGAGAGGTGTGTGGTAAGATATATGTCAAGTGGAAGACCCTTGGTATTTTGGGGGGTCATAATTTTCACATCACTTTATGGAATTAATGATTCAAAAACTTATTGAAGCACCCAAAGATGAGTTACAAATTAAAATTAGACTCCATCAACCGAGGGTTGACCATGACATAATTATTTTTTGAAACACATTATGTTCATTCATAGGCATGTTTATCATAATCACGGCTGAATTAAACCTTTGCTTCTTGCATTCTAACATTGGACTTGACCTTTAAAAATTGCCTTAAAATTATGGAATTTGTATAAATTGACATTTTTTTCATATTTTAATTAAATAAATAAAAGCGTGCCAAATTTTTACCCCAAAATAGGGTATATGATAGGGGTATTCGAACCTTACCCTTTATCAAAAGAATAATTTTTGTATACCCAGACTATAACCTATTGGAAAATTTTGGGTGTTAATATACCTTTGTTTGATGAGTAAATAAATTGAATAAATATATATATATATATATATATATATATATACATCCTTACACAAGGACATATAAAAATATATACCTACACAACAACACTGGTTTTAACCTTGTATGTATATAAAGAAAGGTTATAGTATTAGTGTAAAGAATATATATGTTAAAATATATAGGGTATATGAAATGAGAAACACTAAACCCTCTGGAGATGCAGTTCTGACACAATTTCAACTTTACAACCTCCTGTTCAGACAGGGTTCTTGCACCCATTCACGTCCTTTTTGTTGGAGAACTGGAGGATTGGCCCCCACCCCTGTACCTTACGCAGCACAAAGTATAAGAGGAACTACCATAAGCATAAACATGAAGTCTGTAGGAACAAGAGGCACCTTACACTAAGAGGCCTCTCTACTATGCATAAGGTGCCACCTGTTTTTTATGGGCAGTATTATTGTGAATAAGGTGCCATCCAAATATACTAGGAAATTTCTTGGAGTCTTTTACATAGGTGCAAATAAACATCCCCAAATGAGATTGGATTTTGAAATATAGTTGCATGTGAAGGGTGAAAATTGTCTTATGTTAGTTAAACACCATGGATGTTAGGAGACAATAGTACCATCATTAAATGTTAGTTATTGTTAGATGACAAAACAATCTCAAAAGACTTTTGAAATGATTTTTTTTTTTGACGGTAGTATTGTCAATATAGTGAACTATTTTCATGGAGAAGAATAATCAAAAGTTAATTCTAAAAAGAATTTAATAAAAGTAATATTAATTATTAAAAATAATATTTTGATTTATTTAGAAAGGCATCATAGTAAGTATGTGATCTTACGTATCATCTTCTAATTACTAAGAGGCAAAGTCATTTAGGTTAATTAGTTCAAACGGATAAAGGATGGATGAATTTCTTTTAATTAGGATGTGTGAAAGGGATTAGAATAAGGAGATCCAACAAAATAAGAATTCAATTTTTTTGTGGTGAGCATCCTTCTTGCATTCCTTAATTATTTTTTGGGAGGAGTGAAAGATTTTATTAGAAGATTATATCATTAGTTTTCATTATTCACAAGGCATTAAACATTAGATCACTAGGAGGATGTTTGTGTGTGACATTTTTATGTGAAAGAAAAGAAGATTAACATGGGAGAAAATTGTATGTGTCCTTATGTGATGGAGAATGGTTGAAAGTTGTATAGATTTTAATGTTTTTTTTTCAATGTGTTTTCTACTTAAAGTGTGATGAAAGAAGGAATAGTAGTTCATATTAAGTTTATATAAAACTTTGTTATTCTTTTATATTAGTTCCTTTCTTTTATAAAGTGAAAATATTATCTACTTTTTATATTAGTTTTGGAGTAGAAAATGCATTCTATTATAAGATGATAGTTGCCATTAGAATGGAACAACAAAGAGATAACCATTGGATTTAAGGTTTGCAAAAGGTAGGGAATTGTTGCAAATTGTAAGTAGTAACTATAAAGGGTTTATAGGTGTTGTAGATGATAGGTCACATTTATAAAAGGTTTCTAAACGATAAGCAATAACGATATGAGGCATTTTGTTTCTTCTTTTGAGTTTGCAAAAGATGGTAGATTCAACATGACAATAGTTATTACAAGATGGTAGGTGTTGCAAAATGGTAAGCAAACATAAAACATGTTTTACTTTTGAATGTGTTTTCATGTTGGTTTTTTTTTTTTTTTTTTACCCAACAACCTTTTCCTTGATAATTAAATAAGGTTGCCAGATCCACAATTTTACATTGCCAATACAAGTGGACATGGTATTTTTCGTAAGTATGAAGGTGCACATGGAATAAAACACTTATTGGACATTTAACAAATAATTTTTAGTAAGTAAATAATCAAAATGAGATGCGTTCATAGAAAAAATGGGTGTCCATTCATAGCTGGGGTTCCAAGAAAAGGAAAAAAAATTCCAGGACTTTTGTGGCCTAACTACTTTTTGCAAATAACATTTATTTGAAACAAATTTTAATGAGAAATTTTGTTTATTCCAATTTAAAATAATTCATGTGATAATGGTGAGTTTTCACATTCATAGATTATCATGTATGAATATTTTGGTTTAAAAATAAAAACACAAAAAATCCTATAAAATCTCAAAATGAGTTTCAATGGACAACCAAACACGTTTTTTGGTAATATTATTTCCTTCACATGTGACTTGCACCTAAAGTTAGACATTTTGAATCCATTGAACATAATTTTTTTGTCAATTTGTTTTTTAAATGAGTCCTTTGCTTTGCAACCTTTTTCTTCAAAATTTCAAAACTTTGACATTTTTATATGAATTAGTTTTTCATCAAGTGCATCCAGTGAACGTGTATTTTCATAGAAGGGGACATGCTTTTGTTGTGCAAAATGTTTGAAACCAATGTATGACTTTATGCATTCCTTTTTATTCCTTTAAAAAAAAGTGTAATTAAACACTTGATATAATTAGTTGATAGAACTCAAAATGACATTTACATAGTACATCCAAATTATTTTTAGCATACAATAATCCACTATAACTATAATAATGTAAGATAAACAAAAATCCAAAGTTATCCTTTGTAGTCTTTAAAAACTTAGACATTCCTTTTTGGTACCCCAAGGTTGTGAATAGACCCATGGCAGATTTAAGTTTTAATGATTGACCATTCAAGTTGGTGGAATTGTTTTTGGGGCCATCTTCCAAGATGTTGGTTTTGTTTAAACTAAAAAACTACACATATGTGTAAAATTTTGGATCCAATTTCAGCTTAAATAGTTCACTTACTTGACAAAATTGAAGAAAACCGAGTTCAATCAAAGTGGTTTTTCTAAGGGATCAAAACCTAAACCATGTATAAGATGAGTCCATTATGTCAAAGCCCATAACACCCATCACAAACACATGCAATATTCAAAAACCATAAGTCATATAATTGTTATACACATTTTGGGGGCCATAGTGAATCAACACCCACCAATGCACCATGATGGATGGATGACAAGTGGTTAGGAAATAATTTTTTGTTGGGTATTAATTATTTGGTTAATTGTGGTGGTTAACTCAATTGCTATTTTTTTTGTTACGTAGTAAAAACCATCTACTTACCTATATAGTTCTACCCTTCAACATGGATATGAAAATGCAATTTGGAACATCATTAATGGCCTATGCGTATGTGCAAATGAGCTTGTAATACCATTGTCTAGGTTTTATAACAACTTAAATTTCTAATGCTTAAGGTCATAGATGTTTGGTAAGCAATCAATGTCATATTTGTTGATTTTTAAGGTTTTTGTTCTATGCATGCATATCATGGCAAGGTGGTAACACATCTAGTTTATTTTCACAAGTGACAACAATTGAGTTTAGATTGCCCAAAAATTTCAATCATGTAATGAAAATGCCAAGTCCACTAATCTCTTGAATCCACAATTTTCGAATTCATGAGGTAATTTTAGTTTGTTGGGGCAAATGTAGGAAATTTAGGATTGAGTGGACATGCTTCTACTTTTGGGCAAAATGTAGCCTAATGTGCTATTGCTAATAGTATGATGCATGCTCAAAAGGAAAGGAAACAACTTGGCTCTAGAATTTGATGTAAGTGGTGCACATGATGGGTTAGTGGGTTGTAAATGTGTTACCTTATAGCTAGAAGAAAATCTATGAGCCATTTTTTTTAATGCTTCAATTAGATTATAACTATTTGATGTCATACACATTCTATTATGTTTAGTTTAACAATTTCAATGGATTGTTGAATTGCTTTTGTATGCTTTAATTGGAATGTAAGCTCTTGAAATGGGCCTGATTGCAAGATGGATAGTTTAATTATAATTTTTATGCACATGAGATTTGATGATAACTCATGAAAGAGTGATACAAAGTTGAAGTGGTGGGTGTACCTAGGGATGGATTATGTAATGCAAGTAATTTATGTGGTAACTACAACAAATGAAATTCCTACAATCATTCAAACATAGGACAATATGCCAAGTGAGGTTCTTATAGTCAATAAGGTACGTGAAATTGTGCCAAGTGAGGTTCATGTGGTTACTCAAGTAGATGAAAATGTGCCTAGGAGCCCAAGTCAATAAAAAATTTCTAGCTAATGCGGTGATTAAAGTACATGTAACTTGAAATAGTGCTGATTTTTGGATTCTAAAAGAAGAGGCCAAGTTGTATTTGTATTGATTTTTCTTGTATCTTTTAGGCTTAATGGTGGGTCATGGCAATTTAAGTATGAATGGGGTTTGAGATATTCTATGGATGGGATATAATCCTAATTTGTGTAAACTCAAATTAGGTTTGGTGATTTGAAATTCTAGCACATTTTATTCTTATATGCAAGTTTTTATGTGTTTTGTGCTCAATGTTAGTTTTTGCATTTTGTTGTGTGAAAGTGTTGGGCTTGGTTCCTATTTTCATTGTAGGTGAATGATTATTTAATTGAGTTTCAACATGGTGTACCATTCAAGGTATTTTCATGTTATGTATGTGTGATGATAGCAATAGTTGTAAGCATTGATATAGGAATGCATAACAATATTTAAATATTCAAATGAATGAAACATTGTTTTCAAATGACACATATGAATGTTCATGTTTAATATACAATAATGATATAACTTTTTGCAAAATTACAACACAATAAATATTGCACATATTCAATTAGAATGTAAGTTGTATGTAATTCACATCAAAACATCATAGGTAAAAAAAGACATGTCATTTATATATAAGTAATACACATATTTTTCATGTTATTTTTTCATTTTGAAGCCCACAAATTTTGCATAGATATATCATTTTATGGAATATGCACAATTTTTTTTTTGAAATTTTATGATATATAAAGTTTGTGATGAACATATGGTTTTTGAATTTAAACATATTTTTTTCAAATAATCTTATGTAACAATAGCCTTTGTGAAAATCGTACTGTTAATGCTTGAACATCAAAACTTAAATGCACCATGTTTTGAAATATATATATTATAGTAGTACACTCAAAAAGGCTAAAAGGAGAATCTTTGTAATGTGCTTTCACCTTGGCATGCAACCCCATATTCAATTCCAAATCACAAAGGAGGCTCAAATTTCCACTAGCAAAGCTGTTCTTTTCAACATCAACATGCATCTTTGTAATTAAAGGCTAATATTTTTCCATAACACAATTGGCAAGAGACAACATGTTGATCCACCTTGTCTCAACACATTTCACAATGTTTTGTTTCCTTTCTTCATCAACACATCACACATTTTTTGAAATTCAAAAAACTTTTTGGGTGAGTGATAAAAGACCCCATACAAAGCTTCAAGCAAAGCCTTAAAGTGAGCTACCAAATTCAACTTTAATAACGTCAACACCATTAAGATCATTCAATGTGCAAAACAATGTTCTCTAATTATAAATGGAGCACTTTTTCATTCATCTAAATGGTCATGCTAGCTCAAAAGCCTTGAATTACATTGTTGCCTACACAACCCAAAGTGATGTTGAGATTCCTTCCCAAATCAGTAGTAGATGCACCCACATAAGTGGCCATGGCATTGATCATCAATTCAAACACACTATCAACTATGCCCTACACACCCACTTTTCCCACACAAACCAAAACTGGGATCCTTTTCCAACCTTGAACAACATGCAAGTGTAAGGAAATCTAAGAGGTGTTGTTGATTACACTGACCTCATATGCACTAGAGTCCTTTTGAGCTGAAAGAAGTGCAAACAAAAAAAAAGAAAGCTTGAAGTTACACACCTTATAAAATTGCCTTGGCCCATTGAAGTTCATAAGTCTTTGAACACACATTATAAAATTGTGATGGTACATTATAAACACGAGCCCAAAAATTCCACCAATCATGAGCTTTGTCCTCTCACACAAGCTTATAAAATAAATGTTGCCCTTAAAAAATGACACCAACTTGAATGAGTTCAATCTTGTGAAAGGCCTCCATCATCAAAGCAATGGCACTGCCCCTTCTAATTTTTAGATTCTACAAATCTCACTAACACTAAAATCCCCTGGTGTAAGAGGTAAGTTAACACTTATGTCTTTTGGCTACATCGATACATGAACTAGGAACATTGGCAACATATTGATGTGAGGGAGAGTAGGGGTGGCCAAAGGCATCATGTGAGGTGAGGAGCTTTGACCATGGCAGTTGGGACAACAAAGACAGTGCGACTACTATGCTCAATGTTGCCCTAAAATTTGGTGGAAAAAAAAGGTTTTTTTAAAAGCTTACGCATAGTAGGGTTGAATCCAAGGGAGCCTTTTGACAATTTTCAGCCACAAGTGTAATTAACAATTATAGATGCCATAATACTCAATTGCTAAAGAACCATAGCAATCAAACATATTGCAGCTGAAAAAGAGAGAAAAAGAAAACTTTGTTCATATCCTCTAGTAGCAATCAAACATTCTGCAGCTGAAAAAGAGAGAAAAAGAAAACTTTGTTCATATCCCCTAGTTTTGCTTGGTTCTCATTCAATAGCCAGTCTTCTAATTTTACATCATCCCGCCCTTTTCACCAGTCCTACCTAGAAAGGAAGACCAACAATTCACTTCACCAAGTAGGCATTGTAATTGGTCATTGTGTTCGAGGTCTATGAGTAGATAGATAATAGATGCCTAAAAGACAGTCTACAATGGCCCCTCTTCAAATCCAACATGTGAGCTTGGCATTCAACAATTAGTTTTTTGAATCTACAAATTCCTATGTGCTGCATACTGTATGACTTGCCCCTATGACTTGGAAACATATTAAAAAGGCATAATTAATATTGCTCAAATTCAACGTAAAGCTCATGTGGGAAAGAGAACCAGATAGTCAGCGAGTTACCCTAAATGTCACCCTGCCTTTGGACCCTAGTTTGGCCCTTTAATCTGTGTTCCATCCCCAATTTGTATGTGGTTGTAAAGGGACCAAAATTGAGTACTGTCTCATGAAACTGGGTACCAGTTCAGAAGATTTGCCGGATCTTCTTCTGACAAAATATGAACACAGCAGTGAAGCAGAATAATTCACAAATCCAAAAGTAGTGGTCGAACTCCCATTTAGGGGAGAAAACTATTTTGGTCCCAGTTTTTCTGACGTGTACTGTTTTCTTCCTGACTTCTCGTTTCGTCCCCAGTTTCGGGTACCTTAAGGATAACCTAAAAACTCCATATTTAGTAATCTGAATTAACTACGGTAATCCTAATTCAAGTAATAATGTGGCTAATTCAAGGATATGCTCTTCAATGTACTTTTTGTCAATTTTGTGATGCAGGCATCCCTAGGAAGATTTAGCCAAATTTGGCTACAAGATAAAATTGTAGTTTAAATTAATTCAAAATATCATTCTATAATTTTGGCTACCTACTTGAACCGTGTGTAGAAATTTGGCGATTTTTCTTCATATTTGGTCGAATTATGGCTATTGAAAATCTGAATTTCTCTTTTTGGCTATATATGGCCATCAAAACCAAAACGCTGACGCTGATGCTGCAAAGGGAGCTGTGGACAGGGCCGAGAGTTTGAGCGGCAGAATCAGAAACGCATGCCAAGCGAGCAACCCAGCCAGCCGCGCGCGGTGACGAAGACGACGAAGGAGGAGGAGGAGGAGGAGGAGGAGGACTAGGTGGTGCGATGGCTTGCATGATCTTGCAAGCTGCCTGTTTCTCCATCCAAAACTGTCTTCCCAAAACCCGAAGTAGTTTTGTAATTCCTGAACTCACCTCAAATTTCACATCTCCTAATTCAAGTCTATCCTGCACCAGCTTTTTCCATTCAGCTGCAGCAGCTGCGAGAAATGTGGAGCATTGTTGCTCATCGCCTTCAGTAGCGTCGTCAGTAGTGGTATCGGACTTAGGGTTTGGCAGGAAGCAGAGGAAGGAGGAGGACAGGAGAATTGTAGCTAGAGTAGGATCAGAGCAATATTCCGGCGTGGAATCGTTCATTACTACTCAAACCTCCGTGCGTCGTCATGGTGGCGGAGGGGGAGTGGGCGAGACGTGTAAAGATACTTTCTGGTCAACAGTGGAAGAAGCCGGGGAGGATACCGTTGTGGTGTTGGATATGTTCACGCAGTGGTGTGGTCCTTGTAAGCTCATAGCGCCCAAAGTGGAGGAGCTTTCTTACAGGTATAAGGATGTGATCTTCTTGAAGTTGGATTGCAATCAGGAAAACAAGCCGCTGGCCAAGGAGCTCGGGATCCGTGTGGTGCCGACTTTCAAGATCCTCCAGAACAAGAAAGTTGTGGCAGAAGTAGTAGGGGCCAAATTTGATGATCTTGTTGCAGCCATAGACAAGGTTCGACCATCTCCGAAACCCTAATTGCACATTCACCTCCAATGTTCCACATCCCCCCTGTAATTACTGGGTTTCTATTCACACTCTTCACCACATCTAGGGTACACACATTAGCCCTAGGACATAATTCCTTTGATTTTCCTCTTGCTTTGTTCCAGTCATCTGATAGATAGCAGTTGATCTCCAGAGTTTCTTTTGTAGAAAAATCTGATGAGGAGCTTCATGTCAAAAGAGCTTAGACAAGAGTTTATACCCATTTAAATCCTTCAGCGGGCTTTGATTGTTTTTTGCATCCTCTCTCTCACTGGGGTTTCTCACTTCATCACAGATTATGGAGCACATCCAAATGCTTTTTTTCTTCCCCTTTGAACTGGGCTTTGGATTGCCGTCATCAGTCAATGTTTTGTGCAAGCTTGACTGAATTTCATGCCTCTATTTACTTATTGTGTGTTTTTCCCTTGTGGTTTGTACTTTCTTATTCAGATTGATGCTCCCTCTGTCTATAGCTTGAGTTTTTATGTCATTGTGCCTCAAGGGTCAAAGTTACACTTGGGAATGAGTCCTGAGCACACTGTACTTCAGCTACTTGTGTGTTTTTTTCTTTGGGGTTGTATTCATCAAATGCTCTCCCTCATTCTGTAGCTTGAGCTTTTTAGGTGGGTTTGCTTTAGCCCCAAGAGTCAAGGAGGTAAAGTATTCATTTTTTACACTCAGTAATGAGCCCCTTTGCACACCGTACTTCAGCTACTTCTTGTCTTATATTCCTTGGGGTCGTATTCATCATTGTAATTCTGCTGTTATTGTCTGCATTTTTCTCAATTTTATCTGCTTATTGAATTCTTCAAAGTATGTATATGCTGAAATTAGTGATAGCAGTTTCATGACTATGAACCTTGAAAATTGGAGTGGGTGTTGCACTTTGAGTACTACTTCATTCTCCATATAACATGCAATACTTATTTTGTGCAGTTTCCTCTTAATTCCAAGAGAATGCACCACAGGGTTTTCACCTATGTACTTTTGTTTTAGACTGCATTTCATAAACTTCTTTTCAATTTTCACTAGTCTAAGCTTTGAAGTTGGCACTGCTCTATCAAGTAGGTGAATATTTAGCTTGTTAAATTCATTTGGGGGACCATGAAGATCTTTATAAGATGATTCATTCAAGTTCTTGTACTGCCCATGTTTTGAAGTCAAAGGCATTAATGTATCTTGCTTGGGGTGAACGATGATCAAAAGTGTCGAGGTGTCCCATGCCTTGGCTATTGGGTAACAGTAACTTTCATGTAAAGTTGTTTTATTTCTGATATCTGGTATTCCATCCATGGGCTTCTTGTTGAAGACCTTTGAAAGTGGCAATTACTTTTCAATGTTATTTTTTAATAGAGCTGTAATTAGTCCAGAGATAGACCTTTAGGACTAAAATTAGGATATGCTCCCAGACTCAAAGCAACAGTTTGGGCTAGTTAAGGTTAGCATCTGGAGGAGACTATGCATTCTGGTGAATTGGTGCCATTTTTTCCACAAAAATCCTTTGCATAGGTATACGGAAATAATACTTTTCAGGTCGAAGAAACTTGAAAATTTCTCACAAATAAAAACATTTGTATTATGTGATTAAATGATATTTGACGATATGCAAATAGTGATATTTGCCTTTGAACAATTCTTGTGGCTGTCATTCATTAACCTTGTGTGAATTGTATGAGTTTATATGAGTTTGGTAAAACATAATTAAGCCATGCTAAACCATAAAAGCCAATGGTCAAAGAAAGAAGCAAATCTGCACACCAGGACAATGTCATAAAGTTAGCTGTGAATTGCATTCTCCCACAAAGGTGAACTTTGTGTAATTTCTACCAAATTCTTCATTGAGATTTAAAGGGTACTACATTGATGTGGGAATGTGTAGCAGGCTTACAAATAAGATTTCAATGTTCAAAACCCATTTCTCACCAATCTGAGAAATACAATACAAAAAGTTTGTTGATTGGGGATCAGAAACTGCAATACATCAAAACCTCCTCACAAAGAGCCATGCATTTCAGAAATTACAAAATTAGCAGAGGCTAGAGATCTCTAAATGTAATGGCACATCATGCAGACACACATGCTGCTGTATTTGTGAGGTGAAAAGTCAAAGTCACCCAAAAGAAAAAACCCCGTTCTTCTCCTAGACAAATTCATGAACCCATTTTTGGAACAAATTCTGGCTTTGTCAGTCACAAAATTTGCACAAACTATATTAAGCCTCACACAACCCAGACTACATAACTGGATTTAGAGATTCACAAACGTGAGGTGAAAGCTAAGGGGCATTGGGAAAGGTTGCAAATGTATAGCAAATGAGGGAGAACTCTCTCAAGTAGACAGTTTGGACTTGCACTAGAATACAAAGAAGTAAGCTGGATCATCATCAAATCTCAGTAAATCTGGGAATGAATTCAGTTGGAGAAGACATCAGCAAGACTTGACTCCAGACAAGATTGTTGCGCTTTCCAGGGGAAGTTGGGGAAGTTCTGATGATTCTGTGGTTTAAGCATAAGTAGCCAATCCTACTGATGGACGATTTCCATGACCACCATAAGCAGGACCACCAGCGCCATAGGGTATTGCAGAAATTGAAGCCTTGGATATGAGTATATAGTAAAGTATGCTCATCAGCATGGTGAGGAAAGTAAAGGCAGCTCCGATGGCAAACACGGCTGATTTCAATTCCTCACAGGTTACATTTGCATGTGTATGTACATGATTTGCAATTGCTCCTACAATAAGAAAAAGGAACGCAACAGCAAAAAACAACCTGCAACAGAGGCAAAAAGTTCAAGACCATTTCAGTACATGCTGCAACTCACCAATGATTAGATGCATAATTAGTTGATCTAGAAGCTCAATACTTGTATCCTTAATTCATTTAGAACAATAATCTAGATCAAAATACTTCAGCTTCATGTAACAATGTCAGAGACTTTTTTATTTCATTAAATGAAGGCCCTTTCCTAGGGTAAAATCCTTCTTTTGGGGGTAAGAGGAGAATTATGGTGTGAGATCGACCCTGCTCAGAGGGAAGTATGGTGTAAGGTCCCGATCAGAGGGAAATTAGGTGTAAGATTTAAGCCAGAGAGCTCCTGCTGTCAGCATATTTTGCACTTGGACCTCAGGACAGGGATCCAAGGGTGGAGCCTGAGGTCCAAGGATGGCAGCAGGGCATCTCCCAAGGTGAAATGTCCTGATTGCAGGACCTCACCTATGTTAATGTCCAAGTGTGGAATCCAAATTCATTTTCACACTTACAAATTGAGAAAGATTGATATATTTACCATGAGAATATGAAGGCCACTACAGCAAATGTGCGAGCAGCACCAGGTCTGTAAGCACTGGTAGCACAGCACAGACATCGCGTAGTAATGGTAACAAACAGCTGGGCAACCACCAAAAAGAGGAGTGCAGCTACAGCGAGTCCAGTTGATATATTTCCTGTGTAATAGCATTCAAGTGTGCCATCTGAGTTATGGTCGATCTTCGTAACCTGCAGCCATGAGAAAACCGTCACATGAGCAAAAACCCACCATTAATCCTGAGGAGAGTGATCAGCAGATGATTTTTTGCATGTCCTCCTTTGATCAGAGTGAAGTTCATAGCTAGATATTGGAAAAATCTTCTCTCTTATTTAAGCTGATCCTATTGATCAGGAAGCTGTAAGCTGTCTGCAAGTGTGCGTATATTGAACATCATGTAGCTCAAGAATTTTTGAGCTGATCAATATTCACACCCATTTGCACGAGTGGGTATGTGCCTCGAGTCCTGCAACAACTCGAGCTGGTTCTATTGTCTCTTGCCGGGGCTGATTGATTGATGCTCCATTACTACTAGATCTTACGTTTGCAATTTCAATAGGAACAAAAACATCGCAATAGGCATCAGGTTGTCCACGTCTGGAAATCTCTTCTTTTACCCCACTACTGCAGATCACTTCCAAATTGTAGAACCTCCTTCAGGGTGATTGAAACAAGCTTAAATCACAAAAAAACAGAATGCGCGGACCTTGCTTCGCTTAAATTCCGAGCCGAGGGCAAACCCGAATGCGATTATGAAGAAGACAAAGCTGATGACCACCACGAGCTTGGACACCTCACCGTTCCCCATACTTGCGTTCCACTCTGGCGCACTGCAGTCGCTGCTATGTTACACCCCTAGCTAGCTTCCCGCCTGCTCCCTCACCCGCAGTTTTGCGTCAACTGGAAATACTGCTGCTAACAAGAGTTGCAGGTATAACCGAGCACACTGGGCGTGTTATGACAGAAAGAAAAACCCAAACTTGATGTGTGCTGCAAGAAGAAGAAGACCCAGGACGAGGAGGAGGAGGAGGAGGAGAAGTCCCGTGGGATGATGATGCGAAAGAAGTTGAGGAATTCTGAAAATTGGTGGCAGGCCTGGGAACAAAAAAGTCTACCGATTGACGATGATGTGATAAAGGTGCAAGTAGACGGAAAAACTGGAGCTGGGAATCAAGCAGGATATCCGAGAAAACAAAGGAAACTTACCACGACATCGTGAGCTTCTTCGTCAACGGTGTACGCGGTTACTGCAAATCTTGTTGCTTCCCGTACGCTACGTTGTCTCATCCCAGCTTCTTCAATTTTGTTTTTTCTTCTTCTTTTTTCCTATTTTTCAGTTTGTTACCTAATCTCTCTTATTATCACCGTAGCAGTGCTTTTATTTTATTTTTAAAAATTTGGCAAAATTTCGCAACTTGGGCAACTTGGCGAATTGTTTTTTCAGAAAATAAGAAAAACACGAATAATTTGTGATTTCTAGGGAATTTTTTTGCCATTTTTCGGAATAAAAACAATTAAATTAGTCAAATCAAGACCTAGGCACTTCTTAAATCACCACATATGTGAGTCATTTGCCCAAAAAAAACTGATTCAAATTTTAAAGAAAGGGAAATTAATTGCTTAAAAATTGTAATTCCAAGTTATCTCCAATAGGTGACAACCCCGACATTTACCCCTCTGACTGGAATGGTTTTTCAAGTTGGCAGCACAGCTCATAATCGGTTTGACAGAAAAATTTTATCCAACATTGGTCACCACTTGCACTCCCAATTTTGTAAAACTAGGTGGTCCCTTCTGGGACCTGGAGTGGAGGTAGGCCTAACGCCCAATTATTATTAAAAATATTAATATTTTTATTGTCAATGTAATTAAAGTTTTCTCATATAATTATGGCAGAATAATTCAAGTGCTGTGAAATAAAGACAGCAAGAAAAAAAATCCTATTTTGAAAAGTGTTTGAAATGATGTCACATAGCACTCTGAAATTTTAGATTGCGTTTTGAGCCCTTAAGCCTACCTCCACTAAATATTATAGCACACGTATGCCAGTCATCATTTTAAGCTAATTTATGCTGGGATTCCTTACCAGTGAAGTACCTTGGCTAATTTGGAAATAATACACAATCCACCAGAGTAGCCTAGCAAGTTTGGCACTTTGACATTGAGTATTTAATATGTTTTCTTTTTGAGATTCTGGCATAACCATTACGAAATGATTAAGGTTTACTTTTTAACTTGTTAAGTACACCTTAATGTTAACCGAAAAGTCCTGAGGTTTTTGCATGATTATTTACTGCTGAAAATATTTAATATATCTTCTTTTAAGTTTCTGGCATAACCATTAAGAAATAGTTAAATTGTCCTTTTCAGTGTTTTTTTGCTGGGGGAATTTCGCCACTTGATGAGAAAAAAACATTGAGATAGCCATATTTGGATTTTAGGTCCTTGCAAGTTGTCTGTACATAAAGGGGGTTTCTACAAGGTTTTTTACTTTTCTTTTTGACATGTACACAAATTTGGTTAAGTCCTCTTGTGAAGGATCATCAGTTCATGTGCCTCAATAAATTTTTTTTAAAACCCTGATACTTTTGACTTGTTAAAAAATACATCTTAAGGTGCATTCACACCTAATGTTAAGTCAGTGTTAGGGGAAAATCTAGGTGGCATCTTAAGTGGCACCCAATGTTAAATGGGTGATTGTTTAATATTAAGTGTATATTAACTTAACATAAAACTTTCATGGTAAATAAGTTTAGGTCCTAAATGATTAGCTTGGTGTTAGGCAACTTAATACTAGAATCCTTAACACCATGTGTGAATCCACCTTTAAGTTATTATTTTCTCATGATTATTTAGTGCTAAACCTGCTAGGTTTTGATAGTTTGTAGGTATGTTTCTCCACTGGGTCCTACTGTGGGTTTCTCCAGAGCTACTTTTTTACAACTAGATTCTCATTGAATTTATATACAAGTTTACCCACTTGCTTGTCATGTGATGATAGATAACTTATAAGGGAGGTTGGAAGTTTGAACACGGGAACTTCTGGGCGGTATGTGAGAGATGCTCTGTACCCCCACAAAGGGGAGGCCGAAGCAATCAGTGTTGGGCAGTTCTTGACTTTTATGTTCGGTTCTAAATTAGAATGATTCTGGTTTTGGTTTCACACCAAAATGAAACCTGGAATCCAGTTCCCGGTCAGGTCAGGCTCTTTGAACCAAATAAAATAGAAGGATTCTGTTTCAGTTCTGAAAACCAGACCCAATTCCAAGTCTGGTTCCAAGTAATCTGAACTAGTATCAGTGGTTAAGTGCTGATTATCCTCTGGTTAGCCCCCAGTTCTAGTCCTTTTTTCTTCTCTTTTTTTTTACCAATTCCAATTCCGACCTGTTGTTCTAAACATAAGTGGAATTGCAAACCTGATCCAAGTTCAGATCCTTATTCAGTTTTGGATCTGATCCCAGTTCCAAAGCCAGTTCCGAAAATGGAATTCAAATCCAATTTAGTTTTTACTAACTAGAATCCGAATTGGCAGTTCTAACTAGTCAAACTGGGTTTAGGGTTTAGGGAAGCAACCCCTTCTATTGATTAGAATTCAAAAACCACAGCATCTGACGCAAGAGAACCTAGCTTGTGTTTGAGCATGAGAACCTCATAGGGTTGCCAAGAGAACTGTTGTCTGGTTTTTTATTTCAAAAAAATCTTTGGTGCTTGTTCTAACTTTTTTTTATAAAAATTCTTATGGAACCTAAAACCTCCAATTCAATCATTTTCCTAAAGAATTTAAAGTTGATCCACTTTAAACCTAGGTATGGTTCCATCTCCATTACACTCAATAAACCAATTGTTTTGGATGTAGTATTAGTTTGTTCAACTAGTTCATACAATTCAAGATAAAGATTACTTAATATTAATTATGTACAATTAATCAAATGAAATCATTTATGTAAAGTGTAAGGTCAAGCTTTTTTCAATAATGAAATTGTACTAATTTACTTAGAGAACCTAATTTTAAATGGGGCAACACCTCTAGTTTAGGTTCTAATCCAATTTTGAAAAGAGTTTGATTACTTGGTTAGGTTGCAACAGTGATTCAAAGAAAATGTGAAACCTTTTTTGCTCAAAGACCCTATAACCAGATCTATAACCTAGACCTAAACTTGTTGAAATTTGAAAACTTGGCAACATTGGTTTGAATATGAAAGCTAAGATGGTCTGAGCTAAAAGAATTGAAGTGTTTCAATATGGGAACGTCACTTTGACCAAAGCATTTGAACATGAGAACTTCATAATTCAAGCCAAGAAATTGGAGGTGTTTGAACCAATGTTGTGCATGTATAGGACTTAAAGTCTGTGTAAGTGTATAAAATGAGATGAGTAAGAATAAAACAAATACATTTATATGATTTTACGAGCTTATCTAAAAGAATATAAAACATGTTATTTTTATTTTGGTGATGGGCCAATCAAATTAGACCATTGCAACAATGCATCACACCTATTTTTAATTAATTCAACTATTAATTAATATTACTCATAATAGTTCCTAAGCTTTTTTAAAAGCTTAAGCCAAAATGAGTGATGGACAAATTTAACAATGTAAAAGAAACAACAGAAAAATGAAATTTCCTGAAAATAGGAAATGACTGGGGGTGGTAGGGAAATTAACAGAGACAAAATAATTTTAGGTATACGGTAAAGCCCCCTTTACCACAATAAGGGCCCGCATGAGACATAGTCAAGCACAGACTCGAATTTGATAAAGCCTGCTGCCAAGGGCTTAAGAGTCTAAAGACCTGCTCCAAACATGATACACCACAGGGCCAAAAAGAGAGAAAAAGGAGGCAAACATTTTGAGAACAAAACACTCGCTCATGTGGGCATTTTGTTCTTTGAAATGCTCGCTGAAAAGTTACCCCTAAATAAGGTGCTCTCATCTACACTAATTTTTGGGGACCAGGTCTTTGCAATCTTTACATACATATTGAAACTGCCTTGGGCATGGGCTATAATGTGTAGGGTAAAACCCCATGGTGGGGGCGTTCCCGAGGTAAGGGGCCCGGGACAAAGTGAAGGCAATTGCTAAGCTTGCCCAACATTTTGGGAATGTCCCCCACCCATGGGCTTTTCCCATTGTAAAGCACAAGGTGAAGAATATATGAAACTAAAGATACTAGATCTCCAGCTAGTGTGAACCAGCACCCACAGTGGTACCTTCACCTTCTTGACTGAGGCCCTTTAGTGGCCAAATTAAAACCAAGAAATGTTAGATTTGGACTTGGAGACCTTGACTTAGCCTAAGCGAAGGACATTTCTAATATTTAGAAGAATTTTACATGAATTTTGGGGTATTTACCGTGGGTGAAGTGTGAGTGCTGATTCACCCAAGCCCCAGGTCACCACGCATAGGAGGCAGATTCTGATACCTACTCCTTAAAAAGTGGGATGGAAATTTTGCATCCATTATAGTGTTTTACCCATTTGAGAGAGTACGGATGAACCACATCAGGTTTGATTCTATATGCTAACATCAGTATGGTTTGTGAAGAAGCATGGTCTGCAACTATTCCAAGTAGAAAATGGACAATCAGAAACATTCGTTAACGTGTGTGACTTTGCGCAATTTAATACCAGTAGCCTGGTCGATGAATTGAATTGCAAGTGACCTGGTCTTTATTTGATGTAGGGTTGGTGTCCCACATTTGAGGCCATTGTTAACTAACATCCATGGGCTCAAAAGGACAATGATATCAATGTTTGAAGATGTTTGAAAATTTCCATTTTAGGGATGGTGATTCCAATTGGTTATAGAGCCCCATAAAGAGCACCAAGAGGCAGAAGAATAAGGATGGCAAGGGCTCTGGGGATGGGGAGCCATAGAGAGCCTGATCCAAATTGAACTTTGGTTCATCATTCTCATGAAGCCAACAAACATGGACTCTTTTTCATCAATTCGAGAACATTGTTTTTATCCCAAAATATAAACATTTGATGAAAGCAAGAGTTTAATTTCAAGTGTAAACGTGTAGTATGTGCACAGTAAAATTCAAGTAGGAAGATGGCTATTTTCTTATGGCACAACAATTGGCCATCTTAAATTTATAAGCGGTATGGCCAGGAGTAAAGTGCTAGAACTGTAGAACAGATATTGAGGACATAGTCAGGTGGAGGACAGTTTGGTCATCTTGATCAATTAGCTCTTCTATGCCTAGTCCACCATATAAGTCATTTCATATGGCACATGTCATAAGAATGAAACTTGTTTGCTTCTTAATGATTTTTTTTCCTGTTCCTGATGTGTTCATGCTTTGGATTTTCCCAATCGCACCACACTATTATCCCATATGATTTTATTACAGTAGAACTTTCATATATGTAAACTATAAGGGTGCAACAAAGGGAAACACCTCTATGTTTCTATTTTGGGGAGTGCCCAATGTTTCAGAAAAATTGGTGATGGGCAAATTGAAATGGCTCCTTCAAATCAAAAAATAAATTAAAAAACAAAACTTTGGGTGCACTGCATAACTAATTAATAGAAGCAACACTCATTTGTCAATAACCAGGTGAGGTCCAAACAACAAGTTAGTGCATGTTGACCTGAAACAAAGCAAGGGAAACAGATCATTTGCACATGGATTTTTTAATATGGGCATGTAAATACCTATTTGATTTGTAAAGGTATAATGGTTATTCCATCTGAGTTTGTCTGTAAGCCTTTCTGTTCTATGGACTTCAACTAAAACGTTATGTATGCCAAAGAAGGAATTATGATGATGCAAAGTCTGCATGATTTTTTCAAAGAGGATGTCTATATTTAGCAGCCCAAGAGATCTGTATTTCTAGGACAAGAGCAAAAAATTTGTAAGCTTCGTCACTCACTATATAGTCTTTGCCAATTGCCTTCAGCATGGCACGAGTGAATCAATTCCTTCCTATGCTCTCATGCTTAGTTCCTTGTTCCATTAACCTGGAAGTCTTTGCATTCTGATCTTAGACAATATTATCATCCTCATTATTTAAGTCGATGATATTTTAGTGACCTGTAGTCATAAGAGCAGAATTACACAACTACAAACAAATATTCTCCACCAGGATCATTGCACAGGGTTAATATCATTGCATTGAAACTAGCATTCCACAATAGCATGCAATTCTTTGAACACCTATAAAGTTGTCGGATTTCTTGGACAAGAAATATAACCACTTTTATAATGGCTAAAGTCATATGTGAATGAGATGAAATAGAGGCTAACTACAATTGAAGCAAGACAAATCATGCTACAGAAATCAATATGGATAAGCTATAGTGTACGTTCAGCTAGCTACGTTCTGCAATTTTGACCTTGCACTCATAAAATTGTTTGCCTTCAAGACAACTCTAACAAAGTTTTGTAACCTCAAGAACCTTGAAGGAATTCCTTGTGAAAGATTGTTTCTACCAAGTTGGCCAACACTATGGGGGTTTAAGCGACCTAAACGATGATGCCAAAGATCAAGAATCTTTGAAGACTAAATAACTCCTATTTGAAATTTGGGCTCATTCATAATGTACTAGTTCAAGTCTACTAGAACTAGCCTCACAAATACACCTTAACCTACAACCATATTGAGCCCATTCAAAATAAAACACTAACCATTATGGAACTTCAAGACAAAGCCATTGTCTATTATTGCATTGAGTGACATCAAGTTCCAAATTCCAGGTAATGTTAAGCACATATTAAGCTCATTTTTAAATTTTATTTGTCTGACGTCCTACTTGTTTATAACTCATCTCCCTTCAGCAGGAAGGGTCTGGTTGTTAGTGATACACATGATAGTACCATATGTGCCCATGATTGTGATTTTAGTTTAAATTTTTTATGGGATTGGGATTGCTTGTGACATGAGCAAAACACCTGCAATCAATGAACTTTCCATTCTTTTGATAACATATTTTAATTTTGAAAGGATCCTACTCCTAATGTATCATAAGAGCACGAGCAAATGGTTATATAAAATCATCTATAACAATTATTTGAGTATCCTTGGTGGATTCTAATATTTCAAACAAATTACAAAAATTAATCAAGAATTCAATAAGGTGCGTTTGACCGAGAACCACCATATTAAATTCCTTAGAGAGCTAAGGGCCACATCAAATAAATCTATTGAGAATGATGACATCACTTGATATCATGGTCAAATGGTGAATGAAGCATATGGTCAACTATGATGGTATACCCCATTTAACTAGTGACCAATGCCATGATGCCATGTGACAGATTTGATTATTATTAAATAAATCTAATCTATTTTTAAAGGTTTAATTTTGATTGTCCATGTATTATGATCTTTGATCCATGCACATAATACATGTGTTTTGCATCATGTGACACACATAGGTAAGTAGGTAGGGTTAAGTAAATAAGACTTTTTAAGAAAAAGGTTCAATCTTTAGGATTTTTTTTTTTTGATTCATTCATTCCAAATAGAATTTTCCTTTTCTATGTTTTCAGTTCACATCTAGTTAAATAACTTATAAAATTGAAAGTTGAAAAGACAAAAAAATATTGAATAATTTTTTTTCTCACAACCTAATCCCAACATATCAAGTGAATGCAACAAAAACAATATTCACTACTATGATAGTCCTTTTTTTGTTCTTTAGCTAAGCCTTGAAAGTTTAATACCATGTTGAATTTTGTCTTACACATTGATTGACCACATGAATGAATCATCACATAACTTAATGAAACAAATACCCACATAAGGGAAAGTTTTCAAATTCCCTTTAGTAGTCATGAAACCATTTGAATTAATCCTCCATTATGTAACAACTTAACATATTTATTTTTACTATGTGTACACACACATTGAAGAATACCTGCAATTGAGGATTGGGGCCATCCAAGTTGTATTTGAAACATTGTGGAAAAGATCAAAAGAACTAGTTGAAAACTTAAGAAGATCAGTCAAATTGTAAGCCAAGCACTTGCCCCTGAGCCAAAACAGGATAGAATTTGGGCATAATAGGTTTCAAATATTTCATTGAAGAGCATGTTAGAAAAGGTATGATGATGCAAACATTTCGAAATAAAATCTTAAAATCGAATCAATTGTCATATAGCTAGAGTTATTATAATATTAGCATTTTTTAATAAACTTTTTGAAACTTTTATGGGTTGCTCTTTGTTCAAGAAAATAAGAATATTTTTGACAAATTTGAATTTTTTTTCTCACACATGAATGGTAAAAATAATGAATTGTTTCTATCTTTTTGGTTAAAATGATTTCTTCATTTTTGCACACATGTGATCATGGTTGGTGCATCAAAATAAAAGATAATAATTATAAAAAGACAAATGAAATATGAATTTAGTGAAAGTTCATTGCGAAATGTTATATTTCACAAGTTTCAAACTTGACAACAAATAGATGCAATCTAAAACTTGAAATGAAACTCAAAAAAAATAAAAATCTTACACATCAAAATTTTGTTTCAAATTGTTGCAATTCTAAAAATGTGTGGAGCAAGAATCTAAACTATAGTTAATGCAAGATATTTTTGAATGATAACTACAAGTAACACATATTCTTATGGTACTATATTTGTGACTCATTTTAATTAGTTATGGTGGCCCCTAAAGTTCTATGTTTTTTATTTTTTGGTTCACATCTTTGATTGGCCCATCGGGGAAAAAAAAAAAAAAACCTTGTCCACAATCCCAAAATAGATATTATGATGTAATCTCTTCCTTTGGGCTATCCGTATAAGTTATAAGAGTAGAATTTGAGGCAAAGGATATCAGATAAAGTGAAAAGTTATTGAGAACTTGGGGAACATGTTGAAAATTCATTGGGAATTTGATGGGAACACTTTCAAAAGAAATCAAATCAAACACCTCCACCCTCCCCCCAAAAGAAGAAAAAACTAACCCCTTGGGTGCATGCTACCTCACTTCATTGGCTACGAGAAGTTTTTTGCCTGCTTAAGCTTTTTGTCATTTTTAGCCTAGGCTAATGGCATGAACATGAATTATGGGTTAGAAAGTATAGTTACAATCCACTTCTAAAGGACATCCCCTGGGCCTTGGGTAAACTAGTAGCCCCACTAGTACCATGGTAAAACCCCCCAAATTTTGTTTAAATTGTCTTTAAGTATTAATTTAAAACATCCCATATATGCTTAAATTAAATTAAGGTCTCTAAGTCCAAATCTAACTTGTTTCAAGCTTAATATGCACACCAAGAAAGCTCATTATAATTTGATAGTACTAGTGTTATAAGTGTCAATTCACCTTGGCCCATCACCTTTGTGAAAATAAATTCTTTTTGAATCACATACCCAATAAGACTAGATAATCCAAGTTCATCCAAACAATAATTAATGTGTCTATTTTACAATAGTTAAAAGTCTCTTTTGAAAGTCTATTTTCAATGTATTTGAAAATTGGATTAAAATATGAATATTTAAATTTAATTGAAATTAACATCCTTTTTATTTTCAATTTCAAGTCATGATGTTATAAAGCACTTAGAAAAGTTCTTAAAATATAGTTCAAGAAAATAATCATTTTTATCTTTAAAAATATTTTTTAAATAATTAAAATTTCTGAAAATTTGAAAAGTTCATAACATAATAAAATAAACTCATATTCACTCATTCAATTCATTTTTAGTTTTTTAAACATCAATCATACACCCAAGGGAACACTTAGTGTAAAGTTTGGGATCTATGTGTGTTAAACATCATTTTTAGGGGGTATTAAATAATTGTTCAATCTATTTTTTTATCAACCTATTATTATTTAATTTTGTAATATACACATATTAAAGCCACCCTATAGTTTTACTCATATTTTCTAATTTTTTTTATTAATGTCCTCACTAGTTTCATACAATGTTTTGAGGTTTTAAATATATAGAACCAAATTAAATACATTAAAAAAAAATTACATTCATAAGTTTTACATGATGTTATAGAAATTGTCATCAAAATTCAAAAGTTCATTGCTCATTGAATAATCAAAAATATTGATTTTTTTTAAATTGTTGAAATATTAATTCCATCAGCATTACATATGCAAATTCCTCTTTTGACATTTCAAAAAAAACTATTAATGTTTTATATCTATGTACAAAAAATGTCAAAAAAACATGCGTGATGCCCAAAAAGAGATTGCGTAGTGTGCTTACACCCACAATGACAACAAGGCTAGATGTATATTTTATTCATGTAGTGGTGATGAAACCTTCGACCCTCCAATGAAAAATGAATAAAATGACGAATTTATATGGATGACTTTATTATATGTGTGGTGATCTAAATTATCATTATTATCATGCAATGGTTACCATAGCATGAAAAATGTCTAACAAATCTTGACAATATTTTCCAAGTAATACTTTTGGCATCCATGTTTTTATCATAGCATTTGGCTTTCTCTATCCACCACAAAATCTGCTAGTTATATTGGTTTTGCTACCCCCATTCAAGGTAATAATTAGGTGTGTATAAATCATACATTATAACAAGCTTACAAATATAATTTCAACTTTCACAACCTATTTTTCCACTAATCTAAGAAATGAAATACAAAAAGTTACAAAACTGTCAAATGAAGCTTTGTTGATTCAATCAGAAACTCCAATAAATCAGAAGCTCCTAGCAAATAGCCATAGATTTTAGAAATTACAAAATCAGTAGAGGACACACACCTACATTTGTGAATTGAAAAATCAAACTCACCCCAAAAAAAAAAAAAAAACTAAAACAGCCCCCTACTTGGGGAAAGAGCTCTTGACTTCTGGAATGTACTCTAATGGTTAAATAAATATTTAAACTCTAATTTAAGTTTGATTTTTAGAATGTGAAAAATAGAGAAAAATAATGATATATGAAATGGCAGCAATGATGATGATTCATTGGACTTGGTTAATGAGGTAGGAAAACTTTGTAGTTTCATATGTAGTGGTCATCATATGGACAATTCCAAATTGGAATTTATTTAGCCCATTCCAAAATGAAAAGGCATTGAAAGATCTCTCTTCAAATTTGTGTTCTTTTAAAGTTTTTGCCTTCCAGTGCCATATTCATGAATATATTTTCAATGCCTTCTCCACCAATTTGCATTCCATTTCTCTTTTATAATTGAACTTGAATTCAAATCAAATGAATCTTAATCAAATTGTTGACTTGAATTTACATGAATTGGAATTCAATTCAATTCAATTCAACTCAACTCAAATCCCATTCAATTCAACTCAACTCAACTCAACTCAAATCCCATTCAATTCAACTCAACTCAACTCAAATCCCATTCAATTCAATTAAATCCAAGAATCCAAAATTTAAATTCAATTCAATTCAAGTTGCATGCAATGTCATTCAATATTTTCATTCAAATGAAATTTAATTTTCACAAAATCAATTCATTTTTTCATAAATTAATCAATTGCTAGTCACTAGTAGTGCATAGTAACATGAAGCCCAAGTTGAATAATATCCCCCCTTCTTCTTCTTCTTCTTCTTCTTCTTCTAGGCAAATTCCTGAATGCATTTATGGAACAGATTTTGGTTTCTGTCAGTCACAAAATGTGCACAACCTATATTCCTCACACATCCCAGTGTACATAACTGGATTTAGAGACTTACAGAAGTGAGGTGAAAATTGGGGAGCGTCAGAAAAAGGTTGCAAAATGTATAATAGCAAATGAGGGAGAATTCTCTCAAGCAGAGACAGTTTGGACTTGAACTTATATACAAAGAAATTAGCTGGATCTGCATTATGATCAAGTCTCAGTAAATCTGGGAATGAACTCAGTTGGAGAAGAGATCGGATAGAGTTGATCCTCCAGACAAAAAATATTGTTGAGCTTCAATGGAGGGGAAGCTATAATTGGGGAAGTCATGATGATCAATCTGTGGTTTAAATATAACCAGCCAATCCTACTGATGGAGGCACAGCAGAAATTGAAGCCCTCCATATGAGTATATAGTAAAGCTCACTCATCAGCATGGTGAGGAAAGTAAAGGCGGCTCCGAGGGCAAACACGGTTGAATTCAATCTCAACGCACAGATATTTTTCTGTCTTGTAAGATGTTCATGATTCGCAATTGCTCCTACAATGAGAAAAAAGAACGCCGCAGCAAAAAACACCCTGCAACAGAACCGGAAGCTCAAGACCACCATTTCAGTACATGCACTGCACTAGCACCAATGATGGGATGCATGATTAGAAGATGATCTAAGAGCAACTCCACAGGTGCTTATTATATGAACCTGCAAGAAAAGCCGAAAGTCTAATACATATTCCGGTTTGGCTCAGGGCCCAGAATTTTTGCACTGTTTGCTGAGGCTGGCAAATGGCACAGCAAAGCCTAACACCGGCCAGAGAAGATTGTAATAAATATGATCTGCCTACTTGCTGGTGCTCTCTATTTCTGATTAGTAGTCTCCCACGTATTTGCAGTGGCAATTTTAATTGTATGGGTGCGGTTGGAGAAAAGTAAATGACTAAACTTGGTATGTGAAAAATATTTTTGCAAGGTCACATACAGAGCACCGCCGAAAACGCTCTAATAAGAGTCTTCCTAAATTCATTGAAAACAGTAATCTAGATTAAAATACTTCAGCTTGATCACATTGAAGCGTTTTTAATTGCATATAGATAATGCAGAGAGAGATTGATAGTTTTAGTACCATGAGGTTATGAACGCGACTATAGCATATGTGCGAGCAGCACCATGTTTGTAAGCACCCCTTGCAAAGAACAGACAGCGTGTACTAATGGTAACCATCAGCTGGGCAACCAGCAAAAGGAGGAGTGCCACTGCAGCGAATGCGATTGATAAATTTCCACGGTAAATGCATCCAAATGTACCATCATCATAGGTCAAGAACAAAATTACCTGCAGCCAGGAAGAAAACTGTCAGACCAAAACCCATATCATTCAGGAGATCTAGAACTCAGCAGATGAGTTTTTGTATTCCTTTGATCAGAGTGAAGTTCATAGCTAGATATTGGAAAAATATTCTCTCTTATTTAAGCTCGTCTTCTTTATCAGGATGCTGTAAGCTGTCAAGTCATGTGGACCGTATGAACTATGAAGTACGTGATGTAGCAAGCTGGATTTCTGCTGCTCAATCAATCACACGGTATACACCCATTTGCACTAGTAGGTATATGCCTCGTGTCCTGTAACCACTCGAGCTGGTTATATTGTCTCTCGGGGAGCCCTGATTGATTGAGTACTCCGGACATTACTATAAGATCTTGCATTTGCAAATTTTCAACATGAACCAAAACATCGCAATAGTCATATTCAGTCCGATCAGTTCCTATTCAAATTAAACGATCCTTCACAGCGCTGCTTGAAACAGGCTTATATAAATCTTCACAAAAAACAGAATGAACGGAGGTTCTGCTATAGAAGATTGTGCGAGAGATCAGTACATGACGAAGATTAGCGAACCTTGCTTCGCTTAGATTCCGAGCCGAGGGCAAACCCAAATGCGCTTATGAATAAGACAACGCTGATGATCAACACAAGCTTGGAGATCTCACCGTTCCCCATACTAATTGCGTTCGGCTCTGGCGTCCCGCAGTCGCTGCTATATTACACCCCTAGCTAGCTTCCCGTCTGTTCCTTCACTCGCAATTTGGAAATAATGCTACTAGAAAAGCCGCAGGTATAACCGAGCACACTGGGCGTGTTAATGGTGAGAGAAAGGAAAACCCAAACACAGTAATGTGTGCTGCAAGAAGAAGAACAACAACAACACTTGAGAGGAAGACCCAGGACAAGGAGAAGGAGACTTAGGAGAATTAATAGGAGTCCGATGAGGAGGATGTAGAAGAAGCAGTTGCAACAAGTATTGAGCAATTGGCAAGAAGCATTTCTGTATCTGGCTGCAAAGAAAGTATTCGGATCTTTATACCCTGATGACAATGAGAATCAAACACTAAATTGCTGCATGCGTTTCCGCTACGTTGTTGTTGTTACCTCATCTCATCTCAGCTTCTTCCAGTTTTCTTCCTTTTCCCTTTTTTCAGTTTGTTACCTAGTTGCTCCTAGTAGCCCAGCAGCAGCCCCGCCGCCATTTTTTTGCTGGCTATATATAGCCAAAATGCTCTACACATTGAAATAAAAAGTTCTAAAATCATGGGCCTTTTAAATTTTTCAATAGCCATAATTTGACCAAAATCTAAGTTAAATCACCAGATTTCTACACATCGTTCAAATAGGGTAGCCAAAAACATAGAAGGATTTTTTTAAATTTTACTTTCATGTAAATTAGCTCCGAGCCAAAATTTGGCTAAATTTCATGTGGATCATTGCCACTTTTGCTTTAACACCAAAGTGCCAAAAAAAACACTGCATAGCAGGTTTGGCACTTTAATTTCAAACACAATAGTACATTGGTGGCTTAGGAGGCACAAATTATATATTTTTAGAAATGCTGAAATTTTCAATTTTTATTTTTCTCAAAAAACATTGTAAAGGTGTTGCATGGGTCTATCTCTTACTTAGACATATTTTCCAAGTATGGATAAAAATATATTATTTATTTTAACTTACTTTTCTAAAATCAACATACCTTAATGAAGTTCATATTCAAGAATGTATAAAAATTTGAAATTTTATATTTTATTCATAACCTTGACTATTAATATGTAAAAGTTACCTTTATCCAAAGTTAGATATGTTTTAAAATTCATGTTTTAAAAATTAGGGTAAATATGACCTAAACCTTAAACTTTGTTAGTTTAATTAATTAAATGAGGCACCTCCCAAGCTCCTTCTTTTATTATTATGAGTGCAATGAACCAATTCAATTGGCCAATCACTCAAAAGAAACGGGGAAGGAAAAAAAAAAAAAAAAAAAAAAACAAAAAATTTAGAGGTATAGCAAAAAAAAAAAAAAAAAAAAAAAAAAATGAAGAGGA
>Ga0116231_10001248_pt1 | contig 51348 bp, 39 predicted proteins | sample S1TSphgellanicum_2_FD_89695 | JGI IMG/M metagenome (GOLD analysis project Ga0116231, IMG submission 89695) | Host-associated microbial communities from peat moss isolated from Minnesota, USA - S1T2_Fd - Sphagnum magellanicum MG | ecosystem: Host-associated > Plants > Peat moss > Unclassified...
AAACCCAGCACCCACATACTCTTTGGGACAATCTCTTGAAAAATAATAAAAAAAAACAAAAAACAAACGGCGGGAAGGGGGTGGTCTGCCCCCACAAAATGTTAAACACCCCCCCCCCCCCCCCCAACCCCCACCCACAAAGAAACAATTTCTTCCAATTTTTTCTTAAATTTCAGTGACGAATAATTGGAATCGGTATATCGAGAAATTTTTTGGAATCCTTCGTATGGTTGTACATGAACCATTCCAAAGACGATTTCAAAGAATAACTATCTCATTTTCAAGCCTAATTATTTCATTTTTAAAATAAAAATAATTGCCTCCTTTTCCTATTAACTTTCTTAATAACTATTTCTCACCTTTTCCTAATAATTACCTCCATTTTATAACTATCTCACTCTTTTCCTTTATCCACCAACATGAATATGAAAAAAACAAATTAACATGTGTCTTTTCATGTCCATGAAATGTATATTAATTTAATTTAAATTAAATTTTGCATCGACAACATAACATAAATAATGATGAATTACTGAAAACCATATGAAAACATAAGAAAGAAATAAATAAATAAATAAAGTTGATCATCATTGGTAGTGCGCAAGAGCTTGGAGCTCAAATTACCTTTTTTTTGCAAATAATAACAATTTTTTTTCCCACAAAAAAAATAAAATCATGGGATCATTCAACAATGGTCCAAGTTAAAATGTGTTCATACAGCAAAAATTTCACCATTTGTCGGGGTTTCAAAATTTTATGCCCCCATAAATAATAATAATAATAATTTTTTTATTTTTATTTTTTTAAAAGAAAACATTATTGGTTTGAACACTTTCTCGAGATACTTGAGGAGCAAGTCTCCTTCCTCAAGGAAAAGTGCAAAAGAGCACTCAAAAGCATCACTTTCAATCAGCTGAACTGGACATGAACCAACCATGAGTGTGGCAATTTAGATAGAAAGGGCAGCAAAAAGGGAGCCAGCAATTTTCAAGTCTCTTGAGGTGCTCATTGAGCCACATTTACTAACTACTTGGCTATCAGGCATGCCCTCCACGTCGCCCCCAAACCCAAAGCCAGCTTGGATCGAGACCATGCATGCATCTCGGTCCATGGTTTAGGGTTTAGGGTTTAGATTAGTGTCCCAACCACTCAATGTCCAAACAATAATCCTAAACCAAATCTATCATGTTGTAGAATGTAATGTAGAATGAACGTAATTTTTTTGTTCACCAATAAATTCTCATGATCAAGCACAATTCATGTGTAGAAATGAAACATCACGAAACATCACGAAATATCATTGTTTTGTTGCTCAATTTTCATGATAAGAGCACAATTCATATGTGAAAAACACACATAATTTGATTTCCCCCAATTGTGATGATTGACCATAATTCAATGTATAGAATGAATGTAATTTTTTTGTTCCAAAAATTTCATGATCAACAGTAATTCCCTTGTAGAATCAACATAATTTTTTAATTTCCTAAATTCTCATGATCAGGCACAATTCACTTATAGATTTTTTTCTTTTCTTTTTTTTCTTTTTTAAAAAAATTTGCCAATTCATATGATCAAGCACAATTCATGTGTAGAATGACCATAATGTATTTGTTCCCCAATTCACATGATCAAACACATTTCATGTGTAGAATGACCATAATGTATTTGTTCCCCAATTCACACGGTCAAATGTATTTGTTCCCCAATTCACATGATCAAACACATTTCATGTGTAGAATGACCATAATGTATTTGTTCCCCAATTCACATGATCAAGCACAATTCACTTGTAGAATGAATGTAATTTCCTTTTTTATTTACTCCCCAATTCACACAATCAAGCACAATTTGTTTGTAGAATGACCATAATGTATTCGTTCCCCATTTCACATGATCAAGCACAATTCGTGTGTAGAGTGAATGTAATGTATTTGTTTCCCAATTCTCATGATCAAGCACATTTCATGTGTAGAATGCACATAAACTTTTCAATCCCTAATCCTCATTATCAATGACAATTCATGTGTTGCTTAAGGTCCATGGTCAATCTTCCTAAGGGGGTGAAATTTGAATGTTGTTTGATTTCAAAAGCATTGTTCCATGAGCAATTAAAATTATATTTGTATTTAGTATTTCACACCAATTGATTAAATTTTATAACCTAAATTCATTCACAAATATGTGTATTTGCAATTACTTCCAAACATTGGTTTGGAAGGGCATTTTGGTTACTCCAATCCTTTGTCTTTGGTTTTCTTTTTTTTTTAATTTGTATGTTGGCAAGGCATAAGAGCAACAAACATGCCACATTCCATGGCTGAAGGCATGGTGTGCACCATAGAATATGATTAGGTATCATGTTATACACCTCCACCAATGTTGCATTCATTACTAATATACAAGTTTATAATGTTAAGGTTTTCTTATTTTCTTGAAATGAAACAAATTTTTGAAATTTTTTTTTCCTAATTTGCAATACACTTGCACACAAGAGAAGAAATTTTTTATATTTTGTGTGGTCTTGTTCATGAAATATATAACACTCAAACATTAAATGAAATTCCTTTTTGTTGAATTTTTAAATAACAATGAAATCAAATTAAACATTATTTGTCATCACAATAAATAGTTTTTAAAAGTTTGAACTTGTTAAATTTAAGTTGCTGAAGAAATATGCAAAGATGTAATGAGATGGACTTCATTTTAACATCAAAAAATGAACATGAAACCAAGTGAACATGAATGTTGTGTAAGTTAGTATTTCACATTGATGACAATTGAACCATCAATAATGGGGTGCACCCATTTTTTCATACTTGCTTTTGCTTAAGGAGAACACTATGAAAGTTTCCATGGACATTCCCACCATGCCCATTATCAAAAAAACCTTATAAAAAAACTTTCTAAATATACATTTGGATAAAAAAATCATAATGATGTATAGATATCATCTATTATGAGTGAAATGTTGATATTCATGGATGAAATTGATTCAAAAATTACAAGTTCAACTATATGAATTATTGCATGAGATCTTCAATAACTTATTATGTAATTTATGATAGTGTCAATTAGTGTCATCCATGACATTTAATTCAAGAAAAATTTAAAAATTACAAATATTAATCAACATCCATAAAACAATTAGCAATTTTTTTTTTGGAATTTTAAAAACAAATTATTCAAACAATGAACTAGATTTTTGTAAAACCATGTGTATATTGTGTTTTTAATTGCCATGTTTTGTGAAGGAAATTTTTAAATATATTTGAACATTCAAGAATTCTTGTTTTTGACATGGAATCTTCAAATTTAATTAATTATTTCACAGTCATGTGTTGAAATTTCCCATGTAATATGGTATTCAAGCAATATGTAAAGTTGACAATCTATCTAATACATATTCCATTCTAGTATTAATTTTTTTGATTATTTTTATATTAGTACAATATTAGTATATGGCAAACCATATATTTGCCCACATTTGTCTTGACCAACTTTCAAAATATGATCAAATTAATTTGAAACATGTTAGGTTATCACCTAAGTGATGGCATTACCCCACATAAAAATCATGATCAAGGAGTCATCATCATCGCTAGACATTAAATATTCCTTTTGAGGCAATTGCATAGTGTTGAGCATATTGAACCAAACAATCTTGTCCCCATACTATCTACTTCAATATTTTCATATTCATGGCATGACTTAACACAACATTACAATTAACATTATAACATGACATTATAGTCTAGAACACAAGTGCTTTCAAGCCATCAAAATTATTGACATTTCGAAGATGGATTATTTTATTTTATTTTTAATGTGGATTTTTTGTGTGCTTTTATTATCCTTACCCTTGGGTTTTTTCTAAGAACAACCTTCAAACCCTTTTATTGTGAATTGGTGTAAATAGGAAGTGCAAAATAAGGGATTTAAACCATAGATTGTTTTTGACCAATTGTAATATATGACCATTGTTTGAAGATTCCACTTTTTAGTTTAAGATTTCATCAACCTAGATCATGTAGTCCAATGTAGTTGTCATTAGTCTTTTTCACATTAACCATCAAACATTGTTGGATAAATATTAATGTTATACTAGAATCACATGTGGTGAGATTTTTTTGGCATTTTTTTATCATATGATACAATTTGCATCCAATCATTTTCAAGGAAGGTCGCCTGGACAATTTAAATATTCATCATTATCGACAAATACCACATCAAATCAAAGCAATTTTGTAGCATTATTTAAAACTATGAATAATTTTTGTTTAGGATTTGGAAGAGAAGTTGTTTTCTATGTAGTATGCACCAATAAACTTTTCCTTTTCATACTTCTTTTTTATGATGCATAAAAACTTTTCAATTGATCAATGATATAAAAATTCAACTAAATGATTCAACTAAACCACCACCAAACATTAGATTATCAAACAAATGACATCATTGAAGTTGTGCATAAAGGAATTGATGACTCCAAATCATATAAAATTATTTATTTTTCTTAGTAAAATATCAATAGAGTTTATATTTCAAATAGGTTTTGTTTTTACAACACGTTTGTTTTCAATAAATCTACTGTAAATATAACATTGAATCTCACACGTGTCAATGAAAAATAACCTTGGGTGATGAATACATGGGCCATGTCTCCAAGGTGATTTGTACTCATATCTTGAGCACATACATCACCAATTGTGACTTCATCCTACATTTATTGGGTTTCCTTTGACATCCAACCTTTTAAGTTGTTGGAGTAAATGTTTTATGTACCCTATTGTAGAGGCTAATCACTTCACCAAAATTGCAATCTTGAAGCAACCATGTTGCCATGCTTTGGCAAACTTTCAAATTTTGTACATGGTTTTTTTCACGTTTATTTCAAATATGGTACATATTGGGTATTTTCCACCAAGAGAACCAACAAACATGTATCATGATTCATATATTTTTTTGATGGTGGCAAATTTTTTTTTGTACAACTTGATAATTTTTCTCAATTCTTACAACAATATCATCTTATTGGTTTGATGAACTTCAAATAAATCTTTTTAGAAACTAAAACCATATGATTGCCACTCATCAATCAATAATCATTGAGTGCTACTAAGCACATGCACACAATACATTTTCATTGTGACATGAAAATCAAGGGATTTGAACCTAATCAATTCACCAACATTGTGAAAAGCAAAGCTCCAACATATTTGTAACATTGTGGAATGTTTACTCAATATGAGTAAAAAATTTCTTCTTTCAAACATCATAATCCATGGAGTTGTTGAATGTCCTAAAATGATTTAGAACAATGATGTCATCCTTGTTTTTAAGTAGTGCTTGAATTAAATTTTTGCATACCATATCTCCTAGGGAGGTCACTTCCATTTCATTACAAATGGTGTGCAAAAAAAAAGAGGGTATAACTTATTGAAAAAAAGTATAATTTATAATTTATTTAAATGTAAATAGGGTGCCAATAATTCATTTTGAGACTATATTAAAAATATACCTAAAATATGCTAGGAATATATTATTATTTCATAGCATATTAAAAAATTTCCTTTTGTCTTAGGTGCTTCCTCAAATATACAAGGAGTGACCTCCCCAATCCTTAAATACATTTGATGATTGGTAGATTTTGTCTATATATATATCAAAAAAATTATATTTTGAATTTATTATAGTAACCTAATGGAAAGGATTGCTCTAAAGGTGCAAGCTTCAATTTTGGAAATATCAAATACCATGAGATCAAAAAAATAAATTTCATGACTTGCTTTCTTGGGAATTGTTTATTACCACACATTAGTCACAAGTACAATATGATCTTTCCATAATGAATAAGATTGAGTATGTGATCAATAATCAAGGATTACAAACAAAAACAAACAACCAAATTCTTTTATTAAAAAAAGCAATAAAGAAAAAAAAAAAAACCTAACATTACAAGGAATTTTTTGGTTTTTTTTTTTGTCAAGACCAAAATCTTGAGACCCAAAAATTCAAGACCAATATGTGTCATTTATCCTCATGAATTGCATTGGATTAAATGTTTTCACAAAAATGACATTTGATGACAACCTAGTTGAGATTGACATTTACCATAGTAGGTTGAAAATGAATTGACTTGAACTTTCCTAAATTTGCAATGCAAGATTTTCAAACAATTAGAAATTTTTGTTTTCAAGATGCTCTTTAGCAATGCACATCAAATGTGAAAATTTGAAGTTTTATATACTAACTAGCATACTTTCAAATGACTTTGCATGCACAAGGTGATAATTGATGACAACAAATGCAATAGGCCACTTTTCTTTGAACTTGTTCACATTCTAAACGAACTAAACAATCAAGAGGAGATACTAAAATTGGAGTTGGAAAATGAGTTTGGGGATGAAAATTATGCCCCACATTTGGAAAAGAAAATTCATCTCATTAGAAATGGACCCCCAATTTTACATGGGAGTGAGTTCCATACATAGATTTTGAAAGAAAACAAACCTTATTGAAGCCATGTGTATGGGCCAAAAGACCCACTCCCATGAAAATGGTTATACGTTGCATCAAGCGTCACAAAGAGTTGGGACATTGAAGAATTATGTAACACAATCCAACACAAAAACATGTTTAGACACAACTTGTGTCAATTGCAAAAAACATAATTCTTTTGAACTTTGCACCCCACACAAGCTTAGGTGTCCTATGATGGGTTTAAAAAATAATCTATCAATAACTCATGCTCAAATTGTCTCCCAAATGCAACAATCACTGTCTAGCCCAATCTTTCACAAACCACCTTGGGAATTTTTGCAATCTCTCATGATATTATTTAAGAACTAAAATAGAAAAAATATATTAAGACTTGGAATTATGAGAATTGATTCATACCACAAACATGCACAAGGACATATGATTCCATGGTCTTGCCTTCCACTAGCTAGTGACCTTTTTTATCAATTGAATTACAAAGATATAATAAGTCAAGAAAAAAATTCCTTTTAGTTGGTTATTATTCCATGCCATTATACCAATGTAACGTACTATTTGTATTTTAGCTCTTGCTTTGGTGTTGTGACAAAAACATGAAAGAATATCAAGCTTAACTTTCAATTACATGGGAAATAACCACATGATTTCAAACAAAGTTCAATAATGTCACTAAGGGCATTGACTTTTCCTTTGAATGGGAAAGAGTGTATGGTTTTAACTTGGGTGTCTAACCAACTCCCAGGAGGAACAACAAAATCTACTTCTTGGGTTGAAAGAAGTAAAATGTTTTCAACTAGAAATGGGCCATAACCAAAACTTAAGTCTCATGACAAGGGGAGTGGGTTAGGAGAGTGTCCCAAGATTAATGCATAGTCATATGTTTAGTCATATATGTAGTTAGGTGTTCAACATGATCACAATTGTAAAAATCATGGAATTGCATTTATGATTATGACTACATTTGTGACTAGATGGTAAAAGTGACAAGTCCAATTCAACTAATTAGTCATGTAGTCACGTGTAGTTGCTAATGGCACACATGATTACAAATGTAGTCACATATGTAATTAAGAAACTAAGGTTTTATCATAGTGATTGCATGTAGCACCTAATTACAAACTTTTTTATGATCATTTAAAAAATGGTTTTGAACATCCATTCTTGGTAGTTCTAAATGATTAATCATTTAGCCTTTTAATAGACTATTTGATGCCTAGACATTGCATATAAATATTTTCAAATTACTAAGTTGTGTTTTGAAACATCATTTAAGCAAATAAGCCCTTTTAAATAAATCCTCGCCTTAACCAAATTTATGTCATTTATTTGATTCAAAATTTGGAAACATTATGACATGGGCCCATAACTTGTAGAAAAATTAAATATTATCCAATGTACATGTAGAAAAAAAAAGTTTCAATAAAATGTAGTGCTTAGGTGTTTTTACTAATTGTTACAACAAAATGATATAACAATGCACATGGTGAAATAAAAAACAAAAGACAAATTACCTTTTTACAAAGCTATCCATTATGTAGGAATTTATAAGATTCCAAATTCACAAAGAAGCTAATGAAACCTTTATGTGCTCTTGGATTCCCTTAAGGAGGCTTGATAGAAATAGGTTATCAAATTATTTTGATATAAATAACATGGACATGAAAAGGCATATGTTCAACTTCAATGTGTTTTCTCATATCCATATAAACTTGAGTAGGGGAAAGGAATGAGGTAGTTAGGCTTGGAAGAGATAGGTTTCAATGGCATAGACAAAACATACGTAATCTATTTGTGATATAAATGCATAGGAGGAATTTAAATAAAATACAATTTGAATTTCTTAATTAAATATTTAACATTTATATAATTTATTTGAAATATATACATTTAAATTATTAATTATTCATAGTTTATGCATTTATTTTTGAGTGACAATTTGAATATTAATTTGATAATTTAAATGTAACAAATGAATTACAATATGTAAAAACACAAATATAACCCCAAGGGTGATGGTTCATTAGTATAACCCCTTTTAAGCCCTTAGATGACAAAAAGGTCTAAAGTTCAAATTAGTGTTGGGTGGTTTTCGTTGGGACCCCTAGTTCTCAAATTAATTCTCACATGAAAAATCAAATAGTATTACAAAAGGTGATAACCAGTTTAAAACTAGACCAATGGTTCCCACTTGGGTAAGAACCAAACCTAATGAAAATTGGGTATCAATTTTTTTTAAATTTAGAAAATTGGGTTAGTTTTATGAGGAAACTAAAACTCGGTTCTTAGGTTAGATTGGGCTTAATAGTTAGTAAGTAGATTAAGGTTTAGGTTAGTAATTAGTTTATGTTAGTTTGTAGGCAATGACACCCATTGTATAAAATCCTTTTTAGGGTTTAACATTTTTAATCAAATTTTGTTCTTCATGTTGATCTTTTCATTTCTCTTTGCATTGTTCATTTGCATTTCCCTTTGTGTTGCTCCTTATTTTGCTCCTTTGCATTTCCTTTTGCATTGTTTTTTACTTTGCTCCTTTGTGTTTCCCTTAGCGCTGTAGGTGCTTTTGGTTCATTGTGTTGCTACTAATCTTGTAGGTTTGTTGCGTTATTGCTAGTGCTATTGGTTGATTGCATTGCCAATTCTTATGTTGTTGGTTTGTCACGTTACTTTTGCTGTTATAGGTTCATCGCATTGCTAGTTCATTGCATTGTTTGTTCGTTGCATTGCTAGTCCTATTGTTGGTTCATTACATTGTTAGTCATGTTGTTGTTGGTTCATTACATTATTGACCTTGCTATTATTGGTTCATCATGTTGCTAGTCATGCTATTGATTCCCAAGTACCCACTTATACCCCCCATATTGTTGCTCCTAATTTGCATTGCTAGTTGTTATTCTTATGTTTTGGTGAAGTATTAACCTTTTTTGCCATCACCTTGTAGCTGGTGAGTTTGGTGGTCCTTCATGGTGTTTTATGCCTCCGACTACTAGGTACCCACATCACCATTTATCTCCCTCCTTTACTATTGTTATTAGTTTGTCACGTTGCTAGTGTTGGCGATGGTTCGTTGTGTTACTTGTGCCATGGTGAAGAACTACCCCTTCCATTACGTTGTGTAGGTGGTGGAGTTCCACTACAATTGGAAAGAAGGTGCAAAAATAATTCAATATTTACATATGTTTGAAAACAAATTGAGGAAAATTTTGAATAATTTATAATTTTTTTTGTAAATGTTTGCATTTTAAATTATTTTACAAGGAATTTTTTTGGTCATTTGGTTTATCATACATTTGTTTGGTTTTTATTCCATCTCAAAGTTGCATTCTCTTGTGAAAATTACAAATGGTTCAATTTTTTTGAAAATGAAAATATGATGAATGAAAATACATGTGAAATATTTATTCATAATGTAATGGAAAAAACATACTCAAAAAATAATGTGGAAATCATATGGTAAAAAAATTATATGTTTGGTTTTTTTTGTGTGAATAATAATAAGGATGTTGATGTCAAATGCCCACAAATCATGAGATGTATTTTTTTGTTAAAGTAGTTTAATTTTTTTTTGTAACCTTAAAACCTAAGCAAGAAAAACTTTAATCGTATATAATACAATAAATGGAATAACATCATTGAAAAAATATGTGAATGCAAACCATTTTATTATTGCATAATTGTTTGAAAAGGAAATAAACAATCCATTGAGAGGAAAAGTGGAGAGACAATTTGCAAAAACAAATTCAAATCCATTTGGCAATGCAATTGTTAATTTTTTTGTTGCCAAAGAACCTTTCCATAACAATGATATGCAACAAAAAATGTTTTTTGAGGATATGGGCTTGTTGATTGTTAAAAATCATCTACACATGTAATTTGTGGAAAGTTTGCGGATGAGTGCTTATGTTTGCATTTGCGTACAAGATTGGTCTTTCCTTCTAGAAAATGGTTTTCACAAGAGATGTTCCTTAAGTTGGTAAAAAAACCTAAACAATTGTATGTAATACCAACTTTGGCTGAATGTAATTTTGCAACAACAAGCTTTTATCTTCGGATGTCAAAAGGAGAGCATGACATATTTGCCTTTGTGATTAATTTTTAAGAACTAATTGGTGATCAAAGCATGTTACACTTGGTCTTTTTGAAGTTATGGATACTTTTGGCAAAACTTTAGCTAAAACCTTGATTGAGTATTTAGAAATGTATAACTTGATAAAAAATAAATTTGTTTATGTGAAAAATGAAAGGTTTAATTAAACATAATGACTTCTGCATTAAGATCAATTGTAAATTGTGACATTTTGGGTTCAGAGAAAAATCATCAAAACACTTGCCTTGGACATACATTTTCCAAGGCCTATCTATATGGTACAACAAATGAAGTTTTTTGTACAGACTTGACATATGTTTCTATTAAAACTACACAAGGATATTTGCAAAAATGTATACCTTGGCCCAAACAATTTGAGGAAAGTGGACAACAATGGAGAAAAATATGTGTTGAATTTGGTTTGGCCCCAAGGAAGTTGAATACACCAATGAAGACAAAGTAATTTTTTTATTCAATGTATTGTTGCAATATATATATATATATATTGTAGTTTTTATAATTAATTTCAATTAATAAGAAGCTCTAACAAATTGTTTTTTCTTTTGCATATTTGTAAATAAAATGATCATTTTTCAAGAGGCATTACAATTTCAAAAAACAATTGCTCTCTATTATAATATGTAGAGTCTAGTTAAGATGACTACATGAATGCCTTGTCCTTAGACATGCTATATCTTTCAAATTATTGTTGATGTCCTTTCCCTTGTTGTGTTTGCTTGTAATCTTAAACAATTTAAAAGTCATTGGCTATTAAACGATGCTTTAAATTTTGTCACTTCCATTTGCTTGAAATTGAAAAAAAAATTTAAAATTTCAATTTTTTTATAATTTTATGGAAAATGAATCTATTGTTGCTTTTGAATTATGGCTTTTGACCTCTAACATCAAAAAATAAGTTTGTGACATTTTGGATTCTTTTTTCTTTTTTTTGAGAAAATATGAAGAAAAGAAGGCTCATAAAATGTTGTCTTTGATGTTGCACCTTAGGTTCAAAAATTTAAGTTTAGTGCCCTAATTTGTTGGCCTTGAATAAGGCCATTGTTGAATAATATGATAAAAAACCTTGTATCCCATGTTGTTAAAATGCTACCATCATTTGCACCCCTTGTTTGAAAATGCTACTGTTGACCAAGGTGTTGATGAAGATTATAATTTGGACAATTTTGGAAGGACAACAAACACAAATGAACTAGCAAAAAAGTTTGTTAGCAAGGAATTTTAGATTTTTAGGAAATTTCAAGTGGATGCAAAAGATGTCAAATGTTGTTTTCAATGGTTGGACAAGCATGAATTGATGTTTCCTATAGTTGGATTCCTTGCTAAGTAAATCTTAAGCATTGTTGCTTCCCAAATTGAAATCAAGTGGATTTTTTCTTTGGTAGGAATACTTATTAATCGTAGGAGATGTCATTTGCAATAAGATAATTTTTGGCCTAGTGGTCCTAGGATTAGTTGTAAACCCTTTTCTAATTTAGTGGAGCTAACTAAACCTAATGTAGAGTTAGAAGAAGAGTTAGAAGAATTTGAAGGAACTTTTGAAAAGGATGAGATGTTGGAAATATAGTTTATTATAGAAAAAAAAGTGTAACATTTAAATCATTTTTTAGACAAGTTTCATTATTATTTTCAATTTTTAAAAATTGAATGTTTTTTTAAATGAATATAAATTTGAGATCCAAATTGTGAAAATTGGACATGAAAATTGACTATTATCACATTTGTGAGAATCACCCTGTTTGAGAACTAGCTTGATTATAATTTAAAAATATCTAACGCCTTGGTTGATTATTGTACATCTAAATTATATTTAAAAAAATAACTAGCCTAGTTCTCTCAAGTGTTGGGAAGAATTGGAATTGATGGTTCTCATACAAGGGGAAACAACTACCCAACACTTGTTCAAACCTAGTGGTGTGTAGGTAAAATTCATGTTGACCTTTTACCAATGAGCTTGACTTGGGGATGCCAACTACTTGTTAGGTTGGGTCAATTGTTGTGCTTCAAAAAAAACAAACAAAAAAACATGACTATATTTGTAGTGGTATGTGAAGTACATGACTACATCATTCCATACAATTGAACTTGGACTTCGTGTTGATACACACTACTAGCGACCATGAATTGATTTTGTAAAAATTAAGTTCCATTTGAACGATTTAATATTGAATGAATTTGCATGATGCAACTTGAATTGAATGCAACTCAGTTGAATTTGATTTGAATTAAAATTCCTAAATTGAATTTAAATACATTGGATAAAATCCATATTGAATTGAATTGCATTTGGTTGAATTGAATCAAATTCAATTCAATTCAATTCAATTCAATACAAATCGATTGAATTCAAACCAATTTTTATTGTACAGTGGATCTGCCTTCAAGTCCATCAACCACTGCATTGCATCATTCTAAGCTAAATCCAAGCTGATACATGTTTAAGTCCAAGTGCTATTATGAATCTTTGCAGTTCACTAATTCTGTGAATTCTGCCTCCACCTTCCAGCCAAATAAACCCACCTTTCATCATATGATTTTCATTTGCAGTTATCCTGCAAGTCACCATCAAGCCTACCTCGACAATTCATTCAATATCTTGATTCAGCACTGATTTCTATGGTCTTTCAGTGTTTCACATTTGCAGAGAAATGCTTGGTAATCCACCAGTGATAAGAAGAATGCGGTTACTACTGATTGCATGTCACATCTCATCTGAGTTTTAAGCATATGATAGTTAATTGTGACAGCGCTATTTGGGTATAATCTGCACAATTTGGTCTTCCAAAGTACTGCTTCCATCATGCATATGTATTGCATATACTCTCTCTGGTATGGTTCTTACAAGCACCCACCCATACTACATATTTTTGAATATATGATGAATTGTGTCATTTTCTGCTCAGGTTTGGATATTTCTTTGCTTTGTTACAACTCGAGTGCAAGCAAATGTGACTGACCTTGACATATATGGTGCATTTTTTGATGTGGTGGAACTGATTTTGCTTTGGGCTTCTAAGACGTAGCGGTCAATGTTCTGCAAACTTTGATTCTGTAGAAGCACTTCACATCTTTCTGAAGGTACTTGTCCTGCCTGGAATAAATATACCACTTTAACTTGCAGTATGGTGGCATGAAGCCTTTTGTATCCATAAGCTCCTGCCTGCAACAACACCTTCTAGTTTGTGAATGATTGAGGATTGGGTGAATTTACATTTTGTGTCCAATTGGGTAGATGGGTTCAGGAACTACTAGTGTTAAGATTCAAGAGGATAGCAAAGAAGCTTGTCATGTAAGCCTGCTGTATCATCCTTGCACATCTCTCCTTTACCAGATACATGTGGAGGTGTATGTTGACTTGTGAAAATTGGTGCCACTTAGAACTGATAGCTAATTAATCACTCTATCCTGAGTGATGTGCAGGATGCAAAGATGAGGAGGTTAGGCAGCAATGTTTCAGGAACATAGAGGAGAAAGTGGTTGATACCTCACTGCAACATGAGGTAATACTCATCACATCCCTAGCCAACAAACGTCATGTAAGCAGGAGGCTAGATGTGCTTGAATATGTACTCTTAGCTTTGTTGCAATGTAGAAACATGAAGAGTAGTGCACATCACAGGGTCCTAGTTGAAGCCAGTCCTTCATTAGACACTATTGAAGGTTCAAGCACATGCATTCCTGGAAATGCAGCTAATCCTGCATTGACATCTGGATCCAACTTGCCACGAGGCAAAGTTTCTGAAGACCGCATCTGTGGCCCATCTGAGGTTCTATGAGAGGAAAGAGTGTTTGTAGCTGCAGGAGAAAATCGAGCTCCTGATTTTGACCTGCTGTGGCATCCTCTGATGGAACAGTAAATGTGCAATTGAACAATCAATAGGGTTTGTCTGAGTCTCCATCCTGTTCATCTTCACTAGTCTGCACATGGAAAAGCAAGAGCCATAAAACAATCTAACCTTGTACCATCCTTAGAAATGTCCCACCAAAGCCATTTTTTCACACTTGCTCACTACATACACATGTGAGCCTCATATCTATGAGATTGAAGAGAAATTTCCACAACAATTCAAAGGTAACATGACAAAAAGTGCTGTCATAACCTTACAAGAGTTGCTAACAAAGCGTCAGATCATCAACTTAATCATGAATTGCAGTGACAAGCTGCCATGACTATCCACTGACTTCACAAGCTCCTGATGGAAAGTGTAGATAATCATATGATAGCAATTTCCCCAAACTTCAGGCAAACCACAATACAAAATCTGTGTCCTGAGTTTCCATTGCAATCCCAGAAGCAACAGGAAGACTTAGTCATGATGTTGGCTAGCATTTAAGAGGCAGCTAATAAAAAAAGTGTATAAGTCTTGAATAACCCTTTCACAGATGTGAGCCTTTATCAAAAATCCCTGGTTGACAGGATGGGTTGCCACCACTTGTTGAGGGCTCAAGGTCATATTCAGAATCCTCTTCAGAAGCTTGGTTACTACTGCCACATGTTGCCTGCCTCTGTCTTGCATTCCAAGCCAGCCAATAAAGAGCATCCTGTATCAACAACCTGGACCTATCTTCCAGCTACAAAAAGAGTACTCACTAACAGCAATGACTCTACCTAGCTTCTAAGTCCTACACATTGGATGTGAAGCTCAGTCAGGTATTAAGCCACCCCCTTCCTCCAGATATCAGAAAGAGATCCAAATCCAAACAAACATTACTTGTTTAATGGTGTTCTCAGGTTGGAGCAGTGTGTTAGTCTCCATGGTTCAGTCTTCTTCACCCAACACGGGCTGTGTGCTAGCTTGGCTAGAGAGGCTCCTGAGGGCTTATCTCTGATGAAGACTTAACTGAAAGGGAGATGGCTGATTGTTTCAATGGTCTGGCTGGCATGATTCCTGAAGGTTCTGGCATCTGGGAAAGCACTGGCACATCAATTGCCATGAGTCCCCACAAAGCAAGCTTCGGCTGCTCAACAGCCAGCTGAGCTTGCACCTGTTGCCGCCATCTCAGTTTCTCCAATATCTCCTGAGGGTTCATGTGCTTGAGCTGCTAGAGGGACATGGTACTGGCATATCTGTTAGAGGCTGCAGATGATTTAGGAGTCGTAGCTCTTCTTTTTGAGGGCAAGGTTCATGATATTATGTATTATAGGCCCTGCCGTTGCAGCATCTGAGCATGCAAAATATTAGGAGGCAAAAGCTGGCAGTAGATGCACCATGGAAGGTGCATAACCAGCAATCATGTAAGGCATTATAGGCTGCTGCAGATCTGAAGCGTATCCAAGGTGACTGTTTGGTGATGGATCCGGCTGCCTGGGCAGAAGAAGCAGCTCATAATAGGCCATGGGTTGTAGTTGTTGAAGCTCCTGAAAACGCAGGAGAGGCATTCCTTGCACTAATTTCTGATGCTTTGAATGCTTCTTGCACTTCTGTTCACTGAGTTTTATTGTTCACAGCATGTCTTTGTACATTGTGCACCAGAAAGAGAATTGAATGTAAGATTGCATGGCTATCAAGGTAGAATATGGACATCATGTAAAATGTACCTAAGAAATGCTTGCTTGCTTTCTCATATTCCAAGAGACTGAAGGCAGATGATGGCCCAGAATCACCTTCTGATGCTTCAACTGCTGCTGTGGCAGTAACATGCTCCATGTTCTGTGGGAAAGTAGAGATTTCGCTAAAGGTTTGAAGATTGAACCTCAAACCCTAAAACCTTTTGTTCTTGTACTCGTGGGCTAGATATTCGGTGAAAGGTATTATGTTCGGTGATGGGCGGCTGCTTTTCTTCTCCTTCTTCTTCTTCTTCTTTCTTGCTTACTCACTTCTAAAACCCTAATAACGGAACTCTTGCTGCAAAGCAGCATTTCTCCTCATTCACAAGGCTTTGTGCTGTGAAATTTGTGCTGGCAAATTGAAGGAAGGAGATGGAGGAGCATTTCATACTCAGAGTGCCGCAATCTGTGGCTGAGAGGCTGGAACGAGTACTCAATGAAGATCCTTCATGTGCAAATGATCAATCTCTTGATTTGTCTTTCCAAGGTGCGGTATTTCTAACTCCATTTCTCTAGTGAAGGTGAGTTTTTTTGTGAGTACAAACTCTGGAATATCTATCTCTTTAAAACCCTAAGTAGGGTTTTTACATTTCGTACCACATGAGTCAAGGGAGGTGTGCAGTAGCAGCAGCAGCTGTTTAGTATGGAAATCACATATCGAGTGTTGTTTTCTTTTCTTTTCTTAATTGTGTGCAGAGGACGGACGGACAGGTGTATTTGTGATAGGAAATGATAGCTTCCCTGCAGCATTGCTGGATCTTCCTTGTGTAGTCGAATCTTACAAGACTTATGACGACAGTGTTCTGATCAAGGCAGCAGATGTTGGGCAGGTCTCTGCACCCTGTTTTTTCTTCTTTTCTTGTCTAACACAGGCCTCATCCCCCTCCCTCATACTTTAAAAAGGGCGAGCTTTTTGTGTGGAAGAGCAGCTTGAAGAGCAAGTTTTTGTTTCATTGTCACTTTGCATCCCTTGTTGATCTGAAACGGCACTGGCTTGCAGATGATAATGGTTAGAGAACCAGAAGAGCCAGCTCCAGAAGGTCCAGAGTACAGGCATGGTTTAACTCCACCTATGCGAGATGCCAGGCGCCGGCGCTTTCGCCGAGAGCCTGACCTCAATGTACAATTGTCTCCTTCTCCTCCTCTCTACCTATAACTCAAAAGATGCAGTATCTGTGCAAACATTCGGTATGCATGATGAGTAGTTCTCCCTTTCTGTCCATGTGTCACAAAGATTTTCACATGAAACTCTGCTATCTGGTATTACTTGGGCTGTGTGAATTACTCCAGGTATTAAATTCATGGGCATCTCTCTGACTGTTTTAATTGTCTTTTTGAGTTTGCTGGGTTCTTGGATGTGAATTGCAGCCTGAGTTAGTCCAACAAGTGGAGAATGATTTGCAAAGCATCATGGCAGGTGGCACTGCACGTGATGTCGATATCCTTTTTGTTTATGTGGTTGTTTTTTTTCTTGTTGTCCCTTGGTGTAGCCTGCATTCAGGGTTTGGGGTCTCTGTGTATAAAGGACTTGCGAACAGTATGAGAAGGAAAGGGATGAAGGGATCACAAAGAAACAATAGGTGGAGGGATGATCCTTGACTAGGACATGCACATGTGGAGGTTGTGGAACAAGAAGAAGATGCAGATGATGATGCTGAAGCTGAGGAGCCTGCACCCCAAGGCACTGCCACATCCAAGAAGGGCAAAGCAAGCACGGCTGCTCCTGCTGCACCTGTTGAAGATATGGCTGCCACACCTGAAGAACCTTTAGGGGACGATGAGGATGATCCCATGGATGAAGATGATGAAGACTAGTTTTCCAGCAGAATTTGTTCTGTCTAGGGCAAAAAAATTTGGCTGGTATTTCCACACCCTAATTTGGTTGCTCTCTGCACCAATGAACAAATGATTGTCCTTATGAGATGCTTGGGCATACCTGATCAAATTTCAAATAGGCTGGAAAACTTGGGATCCAACACTAGGTCCATATGATTTGAATGTCAAGGCTGTGAAGGTGATGAGTGGTGATTCATCATGCTCGCCGTATGACATTCAGGACATGTGCTTTTTTGTCCTGAATGTCTCTGCAGCTTGTCAAACAGAATTTCATGTCAATATTTGGTGCAAACTGGGAGAAGGTTCCATTCCAAATGACATTGATTTACACAATTCCTGTCCAGCCTTGTAGAAACCTAGACTCGACAGTGTTGACTGCTGGCATTGCTAGGCCCTTAGATGAGTTTTAGATATTGACAAGATCTATGTGCATCAGGTGCTCAAGGAGTCTCTGAGCAATGCTGTTCATATCTTGTTTTGATTCAATATGTGTTTGCTTGTTTACATGACACATAAATGCAAATTGTACATCAACCCACTGAGTTTCCAGTGATGAGCTGGTTGAGGGGGAACAGCATTAGGTTCCATTAGGGGTTTTGTCTTTATGGACTATGATTCCAGGTGATGACTCTGACCTGTATTATCTCAAAACTGGTTGATGTCTTGTTTTTACAACCGATGCTAGTTGATGTCTTGCTGTTTCTTGCTGTTTTGTTTTTCATTTTCTTTGCTGAAAGCAATTGCATTAGAGGAAGAACTGTGATATTGCTTTTGGATGGTCTTGTTGATGACAGTTCTGAGCTGGATACTGCATTTATCAATGGAGCTGCTCAGTGTTGTGATGGGCACTCAGTGGTGCAAGTTTAAAACAACTGATGATTTGTAGGTAGTTCTTGTGTGGGATTGAAGCTGAAGCTAACTGCAAGAGAAGGGACATGCTGCTGCCTTCTCTGAGTAAGGGGATGTGTTTTGCTGACCCTACCACCTCACATTGTGTGGCACCACTGAACTCTGGTTTGAGGGCTATCACTGCTGTAGTCAGCTCTTCAATTCCTGTCTCCAGTTTCTCAACAATATCTCAGCAAGATCCTACCTCAGCCAAGTTGAGAAAAATGATGTTGCTGCATCACAATTTGAGCTTTCTAACTGCACTGATCGGTAGGAGTCACCCTATATTCCTCTCAGACAGTACATCAATACTCCCATTCATTATCCCTCACTTGTGGTCCAATATTTGAAGCTCCAGCATCAGCAATGCCCTGCATCCATCACCACACTTGCACCTCTTTCTATCCTTCATTGTCAAGTGCATCCAGAGCCCACCCATGTGTCAGATGCATCCTTGAACACTGCAGGCAGGCTTGCAATTCCTTGGATGTGCCCTCCTTTTGGTGGCCACAGGAGAGACTGGCACTTTTTGTACAATCATTTTTGGCCATGGTGAATTTATGGTGATGAGCCAGCCCTCCTCACAGCCACAACCTTTCTAGGTTATGCTTACTGTCTTGCTGCTAGTAGTTGTGCTGGTGACATTTGTCTCTTTGACTCTAGCAACATTCTGGAAATGTACATGGGTTATGCTTCACCAAGAACTCTTTTGCAGTCAGCCCCTAGTAGGAAATGTACATGGGTTATGCTTCACCGAGAACTCTTTTGCAGTCAGCCCCTAGTAGGAAATGTACATGGGTTATGCTTCACTGAGAACTCTTTTGCAGTCAGCCCCTAGTAGGAAATGTACATGGGTTATGCTTCACCGAGAACTCTTTTGCAGTCAGCCCCTAGTACATTAGCAGGTAATGGAGGTTTGTGCACAGGGCCGCTTCTACTCTCATCCATGAGCTATAATGTCAGGCTTTGGAATTCATCTGCACTGAGTAGTGCATCCTGGCACTTGTTTGAGGACTGCTGAGTGGCACACAGCAATCAGTCATGCAGGAAGGAGGTTTTGGGGCTGTAGCATTGGAATCATCAGCAAAGGAGGTACTGCTGTATGATGTGGAGAGTTGTAAGCTAGAGCAGAGGCTGTCAGACAGCTCCATCACAGCTCCTGGGTGTGCCTCCATGCATTTCAGCCCCGATGAATTTCACAATGCTTTATAATGACATTTGATATTGCATTCACCTGACCTTGCTACAGAGGTAATGGGTCAGATACTTTTTTGATCGACATTCTCAAGGTTGTTATGACCATACTTGGTCTTGCCATTTCTGGTTTGGTGGGAGCTGATACCGCAGTTACCTTCAAAGCTCAAAAAAACCTACTTTACTTTCTGATCTCTGACTAAATGTAGCTCATTCCTCTTGTGGATGATTGCCAGTCCGCCTACTTAACAAAATTGAAAAAAAAACCCTGGTACAGCCTGGGGAGTTTTTAAAAAATGTATTTAGATTTAAATTTTAGATAGAGATTCAAAGGCCATGTTGTGTATTTTGTTGAATAAAAATGCTTTTCTCTTTGAGATCATGCAATTGCCAGTTAAAAGCTGCTAGAGCTCAAGCCCTCCAACAATCATCAATCACTGTTTAAACAATACACATGACCCTGGGCTTGCAACGTCTGAAGATCCTGTCTGATACTTGCTACTTGCTCTCTTTGGTTATCGATTATACACACTAGCCTATGTTATAGTATCAATTTAGAAAGAGCTTCACCCACAATTACTGTTCGGCACTAGATGGCAATCTGTATGGTACTAGTCTGGAGATCCATCATCAGCCTTGTTGCATGCTCATTTTATACCTGTTTGGATGTCAGAACTATGAGGATGCAGTCATGAGCAAAATGAAGACAACAAATGGAAATGAAAGGTTTTACTCATTAAGCTTGTCTGTGATATCACTATTTCAAAACAAGTATCTTGCTTGAAGAAAACCCAAATCCCCAACTTGTGTCCCTCACCTATTGTTTGTTCATTCAAGATTGTCATCTTTTAATCTTGAATGTAAGCAATTTAACCTAATCCACAAATGAAATGTAAATTATGTGGCCTTGAAGCCTCAACATGCGATCCTCACACATTGATCTAGCAAATCAATAAAATCAAAGCACACCCAAGTGAAAGTGAATATAAGAATGTGAATTGAGTTGGGGTGGCAATCAGAAGAACTCGAAGGGGCTAAGGTTTTGGTAGATTTGATAACCAAGATGTTGCGTTTTTATTGCAACATGGATGAATACTTGGATGCCATGGACAACAATCTAGGGTGGATGTCATGTTTGAACCTCCATCTACTTCCAACCTTCTCCTTCCTCTCAAATCAGCTATTGGAAAGACAACATCACCAAGAAAAAAAGGAGAGCAATTGAAAAAAATCCCTTAGACTGAAAGGGAGGAATATCATCAAAACATCACAACACAACAAAACACCACTAACTTAAGGAAAAACAGGGCCCCACAGCTGCGTTTGTCATCCATCAACAAGAAGGGGAAAATTGTTAATCAGGATGGCCTTTGCTGTATGGGATAAGAGAACTGCAACAGATCCATATAATTTTAATGCATGATTGAATTCAAGCCAAAGTCACAACAGATCTGTGAAATGACCACAACTAGGAACTTCTTTGGAAAGCATTTGATTGTGGCAAGAAGATGGCAGAGATTGCAAAGAGTGTGGAACAGAGAACAAAAGGATCCTTCAAGACAACACAATCAAGGCACCTGTTCGGTAGCATTCTGTACGAACAAAGCCCTAAGTTTTAGCTGTTCAGATGTGTGTGCTGATTATCGCAGTCCCCAATCAACAGAAAGTTTGTTTTGTGACTTACGAATTCTATATACTCAGAACTGCATTTTACCCCTCCAGCAAAAACTTTTATATATGATCTAGGATTGTAGTACTGCTGTAAGAGACCAGAAACCATAACAATGGTTCAGAGCTATGTTTCTTCTTATTCTTGTTTCGCTCTCATCTGCTCTATGCCAAGGTGACTGCAACGACACTGGATCAACTGAAATACACCTGCCCTTCCATTGTTCTATACAGTTGGGAACAGGATGTGACTTTGGATGAGGCAAGGGGTTGAATGTCCAGAGCTCAACTTGCATGCAAACCAATCTGATCTGAAGATGTGCTTTCAAAGATTTTATCTGCATTACCAACTTCAAATCCATCCCTTCGGTGCCATTCATGGATCTGCAAAACAGTAGCACTAAAATGTGAGACAAATTCTAGAACAGTCCACATTTATTTGCTGCTGGATCTGTAGATGGATTTACTGTTTGGATTACAAAAGTAGTTCACAAATATGCATGTGTCATTCAACTTCTCTAAAAATCACCTCATTGGAATGCAGATCACTGTAGATGGGCAGCACAAGTCGTTCAGCAAACTCAATATATGATGCAGGTACTCTCTTCACTTCACCACCTGCAAATGTGAATGTGATTGTATCGGCCACTGATGAACTTTGCTGTAGACCACCATCTGGACTGACTGCCAGCACCCAAAAAAAAAACAATTAAGTGTTAAATTGATGCTGTCATCTCCTGCATAGTGTGATCACCAGTGTTGCAGTAACACATGTGTTTTTCAATTTAGGAAGGTAATATGAGTGAATTACCTTTGAGAATGCCGCCTTCACTGTTGAGTCTAATACCATTTTCCTGAAGGAACTCATTTAACTTCCCAATCTTGTGTAGAGACCCTAGCCGATGCACTGACACAGTTGTGTGGTTGAGTGCATAACCATTCACCAACGTCCAGGCAGCATACTCACTCTCTCTGGATCACACTTAACAAGTTCACATTCAGCCCATATAATAAATAAATCCTCAGTTGCAATATCCTAGCTGCCAAATGCAGGCGGTATGAAAAAGAGCCAAAAATCATCTAGGGTTCCTGAGGTTCTCACTTGGCAAGGGTCTGGTAGTCAGTCAATTGAGGTGTGGGCCATGTGAGTGAACTGAGAATGCTGGCAGCAGCAGCATGTTTTGCAAGTGGGGTGGAACCACTAGTGTACTTGTGGATAATCTCCTGCAGTAGCCACAACTCAAAATTCAACCAATACTCAATCCTGAGGAAAAGCATATCAATGGTCTTTGTGATTATCCAAAGGAGGTTTGCTTTCTCTCATGGAAAAGAGTTGCAGTACCTGGGCTGCAAGGCTGAGCTCATTCACAATGAGCTCAGAGATAAAGATGCGTGGCAATGGCCCATCAGCTTCACTGCCCTCCATATCAAGCAAATGCTTGGGTGGTGAGAACCACAGGGCCCGTACCTTCTTGGCTGGAAACCGAAGCTCATCTCGAACCTCGTAACCCAAATCGAGAAACACTTGTGACATGGAATCTATCCCACATCCGTTGACCTGTTGGTGTTTCAATGCAGTATTTAGTCCTACAGAACAAATGTGAATGTCTTAAATTTGTCTTGAATTTTCCATACAAAAGACCATATGTATCATAAACCCTGAAAAAAATATTATTCTTACCCCAAATGTGCGGAACGCAAAATGATCATAGCAAAGAGGTCCACCAACATGTGTGCGGATGAGATCCAAAGCAGTCATTGCTGTTGGGTTTTTAATAAGATATGGTTTCACCATAGCTGACAGAAGTCCCCGCAGTAGTGGAATTGGGACCTGTCATCAAGAACATGTATTTTTCCACCTCAAGGTAATGAAGGACACAACTCACATGACTTTTACATTCCCCATGTTCAAAGAAATTTACCAAAAATATTGCAGACGGTTATGCAAGAAGACACAGAGATTAGGGTTTGAACAGGGGATCCTGACCTGATCTGTTTCTTTGAAGCTTTTCAAGGCCTTCATTGCTACACCTTGCTGTTGGATTTTGGAGTTCCCACACCAAGCTCTCTTCAATCCCTGACCCTCACCACTAAAAGAATTAATGGTTGCATGATGATGATGATGATGATACACAGGGGCTGGTTTCACCCCACCACAGTGGAATCTTGTCAGCCCTCCAACAAAGACCTCTTTGTGGTCGCTTGCTCTGCACCTGAAAGCACTAAAAATCTCACTGTCTGTCCATGCTGCAACTCTCACTCCACCTAAAAAAGCCATTTTCTTAAAATCCTTCCCCCAATCCGTCACTACTCCAAATTCTAACAGAACTTTGCTTCCAAAACTTAAAACCCTAGAACCAGTTGTGTCAACAAAGAATACGAATCCGTTGTTTTTCTTCAAATCAATCTCATCATCAAGCTTGGGAAAAACCCCACACACAATCTTATGTTTCACCTCAAAGCTTGGAAATAAAAAAAACAAACCTTCTTCCAATGTTAAAATCCAACTGCACTTAAATCAGAAACCACCCATTACCAACAACCCTAAAAAGTCTTCTGATTTTCTAACAACTCGACACCAAGAAATCCAACTCCATGAAATTCCAATTTTCTCCACCACTCTTTCAAAACACAAATCTTTAAGCCACTTATTATGCTTCATATGGTAGTAGAAGGCAAGTAGGTCTAATGGATTCACAAGGTTGGGGAAAAAAAAAACAAAACAAGGCACAAAATCCTCCCAACCCACAACTCAACTCGTGCTGCTAGATAGATACATCCGAAAACAACATGAAACTGTTGCTGCTGATGCTGTTGCTGCAACTGATCAATTGAAGAGAAAGAATTGGGTGTTTGTGTGCGTGGATTTTTTGATGACTAAGATGTCTTTTGAGGGGTGTGTGTGTGTGTGTGTGTGTGTGTGTACACCCCCCACCTTCTTCTTCTTCTTCTTCTTCTTGCAACTGTGTGCTTGCTTTGCTTTGTGTGTTGCTGATGGCTACAAAACTCACAAAAACAAAACCATGACAATCCCCGTGAAGGATTGAGTGGCGTGATGAATTGTGATTCCCATCTTGTACACAATCAAATGAAAAGTGTTACCCAATGTTGAATTCCCACAATTTGTTTGTTGACTCCAATTTCCACATCACATTTTTTTGTTTTGTTTTTGGTGTTTCAGGATGCCATCATCAAGCAACCCCATTCACTGAAAGGACATGACTATCCCATTCATCATCATCTGAATCTGACTTGGGCTTCGTGTTGCTTTGCATTACCAGTGACCATTTGATTGACACAAGGTCAAAATATTAATAGATTTAAATTTTATTTCAATAAATTATTTAACACATAAATTGTTGCCAAAAATTGGTAATCCATGATCATGTAAATTATTTGGAATATTATTTTCATTTTCATTAATTTTAGAATATATATTCAATTGATGTGAAAAAAGAAAATTATTAAAGAAAAAAAAAATGTTTACCCATTTTAATGAAAGGGTGGTTAAAAGGGCCAAAATAAATTGTCTAGCCACCAAGTCTTGTGTGGAGGTGATATTAAAATTTTGTCAAATGCCACCTCCCACTAAATATTAATAAATTGGTGTTAAGCAACTTGACCCCTCAGTTTAATTTTTAAAATCCATTGATATCGTGAGCTTATCGTACTTCTCAATATGTAAAAAATTATAAATCGTCCAATAAAAAAAGAACTTGATAATAAATTAAATAACTTAAAACCTCAATTTGCTTACTTTCAATATTTTGGATATTTTGAACTCATTAAATTCATTTCAAAATTTGCCAATGTTGCCATAATATATTAGGAATATTGTTGTAGAAGTTCATCAGAAAAATTAAACATCAACTTAAATAATCACTTATTAGAATGAAAATTAAGTAATGATAATGTCCCAAAGAGGCCCAGGTCTACTAATTATGCATATGATCTAAGCATAAATAGGTAGATGTTTAAATATATACATTATATATATATATATATATATAAAACATTATTGTGACTATAATAAGTTTGAATGAATTATGAGTCATGTTTACTATATGAACTCACACACAAATATTTCATTAGCAATTCAAAAAATTTGTCTTCTCGGCAAAGTAAAGTAAAAGCAAGACTAGATAATACATCATCAACAACGTCTTCTTGATTACTAGTGATTTTTGTACCCATGATACTTAGTAGAATCTTGTATTTTATCAATGGCATATTTGTGTACATGTGTTTTGTCTCTTGCTACAAGTAGAATGCAACGTGAATTTCTCTTTAACTCTATTCATATTGCATACAAGGGTCATAAGATTAGCATAAAAAACATACACAAATTAATGGGTTTGTGGAATAAGCTTGTGCCTAGGGATGGAAAAACAAAGAAGCTCATATGGTCAATAAGATTGTTACAATGAGAGAGTCTTGAATTGTTTTTGAGTGGACTACAATAAACTAGCACTTAAATTGTTATAATCACATCCTAGGCTTATTATTAGGTGGTGCAAAAAAATAAAAATTTTGGGCAATAAAGATTGTTCATTTACATGTTGCATGCAAATTTTGCAATGGAGTTTTTAACAAGAATTTGAAACTTTTACAACCCAACCAAGGGCCTTGACGAAGCAACTAAGATGACATGATATTTTCACTTTGCTAGATGTGAAATTCGATTCTTTGTGTTGTTATATTTCCTTAGAAACAAAGCTCATAAAGTGAAGCTAACGCCTTCTCTATATGTTAAAATCAGCCCTAATTTTTGTAGTGTATTTAGATAACCATTCTAAGACACAAGAACTTAGTGTTGTAATGTAGCCAAAGTGGCAATCATCCATAGGAAGATTTAGCCAAAATTGTGGCTACAAGCTAAATATGAAAGCAAAATTTGTTGAACATCCTTCGGTGTTTTTTGGCTACCTACTTGAAGCATTATGTATAAATATCTGGCAAAGTCTCCTAAAAATTTGGTTGAATTTCTGGCTATTGAAAATCTCAAAAAGGTGATTTATTTGAGAGCTTTTAACTTTGCATTTTCACTATTTTGGCTATATCTAACCAGCGAAGAAAAAGGCTAACACAGACACACAAGGCAGAAAAGTTTTGTATCAAATGTGATTCAATGCAGACTCCAGAGAGAAAACTTCCATGTGAGAAAAAACAAGCTGGGTGCAAAATCTGTTCATTTTCAGCTTTTTTTTTTCCCTTTAGGAAGAGCACCATCATCTCTGTCTTTGAGTAGATCTGAGCATTAAGCTGATGATGATACCCAACTGCATGGTCACCATGCAAACTCCCACAAAAACCCATGCAAGAAGAAGAAAAAGCTTTGGTGCAAAACCTGTTCATTTTCAGCTTTTTTTCTCCCTCTCCAAGCATCACCATCATCATCTGTCTTTGAGTGGATCCAACTGATAGCCAACTACATGGGTCACCATGTGACTGTGTAAGTAGAGATGTGATTACAAATGGATTGGATGCTTTAAGATCTAGAAAGTAAACAAAGAGAGAGATGGCAGAAAAAGAAAGTGGAGATGACCAAATTGTTGCAAATTTTGCACAACAGCAACATCACCATGACTGTAGTAACAACAATATGGGCTGTCAGAAGAAAACAGCAAAAAACTAGGAACCATATGTTCAATAAACTTTGCTGCAACTTTATAGATTTGATTATACGGGTTTGTAAAAAGCTATAGTAGAGACATGCACTTGGCACAGAGCCTTTAGAATGACGTGATTTCTGATCTTCGTATAAAAGCAATACAGATGTGAAGAAACAGTGTGACAATGAAGAAAAAATGGGGTGAAAAAATTCCTGTATAGTAGAAGTAGTAGTAGTAGTAGAGTAGTAGCTAAGTTTGCTAAGATAGTAGCCAACACAAACACTTGTGTATAGTAGTGCAAGAATCCAAAGCCCACACACAAAAAACTAGAGCTTGAAAGAGGATACATTTCTCCAAATTTCCAAGCAGAAACTACTCCAGCTCTCTCTTCCTTTTCTTCTTCGTCTTCTTCTTCTCAGCTGAAAGTGCATCTGGGTGATAGAATCTGGGAAGCCATACTTGCAGATTGGTAAGAGACGGCTTGGGTGCTCTGTGTTTTTCTTCTTACAAAGTCTGCTGCGATCAGCAGCAGCGACTGCTGCTCATGTCAGATCCATCACCTGCTGCTGTACAATCCTTGCAAGAGGAATTCAATGAAGGTTTGCTTGCTTCTAATAAAACTCATGGCTGAATCGACAACACCTCTCCTCAAGAATCAGTCCAGTTCTGAAACTCTTTCCAGAAATTATATACTGGTGAGCCAGTGAGTGAGTGGAGGGCAACACCCACAGAAGGGGGGTGAAGCTGTAGTTGACAAAAGATTTAAAGTTCAGCAGTTGTGACTACTGCACCTGGAGCTGCTGTGACTTTGAATCTGTAGACCACAAGTTTCTTCTTCCTTGAAGCTGTATTGTCAATGGAAAGCACAAGCTTTCCTGGCTCTACACACTTGAAAGTTGTCCTGATTGGCTCTTCCACCGATACAATTTTCCTTGTCTTCTCAATGATGGAATGGTATGATTCTGTTGCTGTGGGTGCAAACTCCACTCCATAGCTGATATCCCACCCAATCACTGACAGATCCCAAACTGCAGTTGAACCAGCCTGTAAGGTATTCCACAAGATCACAGAGTAATCAGCAAACTTCCATTGTGATCTAGAACTCTTGCAGCACAAATCATTTCCTTTCATGAAGCACAGCTGGTAATGACCTTTACAAAGAAGCAAACTGGTTCAAAAGATCTGGATCAGATGGAACTTTGAAGAACATTTGTTGAACTCTCTTCTCGCAATCTGTTCTATCTGCTGGTGATTCATAGATATGAAAAGGATGCTTGCTTCAATGCAGAGAAGAAAAGAATCTGGGGTCAGTAGAATGAGGACTGTCGAAAGCCACCCCAAACAAGTGAAGCTGCAATGGTTGAAGGTAGATAGTCATGTGAAAGAAAAGAGGACAGGGGAAGAAGAAGAAGAAGAAGTTGTAGCAGCACCTGTTCCAAGGCAATTTCAATGGACTCTTTTTCTCCAGCCTTGATGCTCAACTGCTCAACCGAGTACTTCACACCTGCAAATGCCGTATCATTGGGTTGTGCAAACCCACCATACTGAACTGGCACATTCTCAGGTGCAATGGACCTGAGGAGACAGAAAGACAGACAGAAAGAAAGAATCCATCATGAGCAAGTTCCATCAGTAAAATGCAGCCAGCAGTAGAGTGTGAAAGATGGCTTCTTTCTTTCTGGGATGAATCAATCTCAATTCTGAAAAACTCTCAATCCCCAATACATGACCAAAAACCTTTCTCCAAGATTTGTTCAAAGGAATCTTCTTCTGATGGAAATTGGATCAGACAGACACAGAGACACAGAGAGAGAAGCCAATGAAGAAGAAATTGTTTCTCACTTGAAGATCTGGCCAGGACGAGCTAGAACAATCTTCCTCTTCATCCTCTGCGTGATGAAGGGACTGACGACAGAATACAACGCACTGAAGTACCAAGGAGTATTGACAAACACCTGCAATACAGAAACCAAACTTCTTTCAATAAGATAGATCCATCAATTCCAAGTGCTTATGAAGAAGAATCACATCTCACAAGAGAAAGAATACAACACAGCAGCAGCAGCAGCTGGAGGAAGAGGAGGAGGAGGAGGAGGATCCAGGACATTGCAAGAAGCTCTGACAACAAAATTTGTCTGTCTTTAGTTGGGTATTGTCTGCTGAGAACAGAAGAAGTTTTGTTGTTACAGGAGAAGAAGAAGCTTATGGGAAGAAGTGGAAAAAGTTGTTGCAGAAGAAGAAGGTTTGTGGGAACAAGACGTGGGTGATTGTCATGGGGATGGGATCATCATCATCAGTTTGAGGGATGAACTGGAAGAAGTGTGTTGGAAGAAGTGGAAGAAGTTTTGTTGTTGCACAAAAAAAAGAAGCTTATGGGTGGAATTGGAAGAAGAAGTTGTTGCAGAATAAGAAGTTTATGGGTAGAAGTGGAAGAAGAAATTTTCTTATTGCAGAGGAAGAAGGTTCATAGGAAAAATAAGTGGGGAGTGGTCAGTAATGGGGGATGGCCATCATCATCATCATCATCATCTTACATTCTTCACCACAAGCTCAGGGTAGTTGTCTTGCAACAGAGTGACGAAGCCGATGATGACACCTCGCATCTCCTTCTTGAAAAGGGGGATGTTCTTCACATCATTGACCTGCAAGATGGCACTGTGACCACCTGGGACAAAGTCAAGTTGCTTGATACCTTTCTCCAACACCCGAACACGCCATCGGATAAAGTTCTGGATCTTAGTAGCATCCCCAAAAGTCTTGTTGTACAGATCCTTGTCCTGGAAAGCACCCCAGTTGTTGTAGCACACAGGATGGTGTTCCTTGTCAGAGCCCTGCATGTAGAAGAAAGAATCCAGTTCGGAGGAGTCTTCTTCTACTGCTTGTTGTTGTTGTTGTTGTTCTTCCTCAGTGTCTGCTTTGAAGAAGCTCTTGCGCCATCTGATGGTGTTCACAAGCATGCTACAAGCCTCATCCACCTTGAAATCTCTGGCGCGAAGGAACTTGAGAAGGATCACGTTAGTTCTCTCGTCTCCCTTGCTCTCCGACAATGGCACACCCCACAGAGAGATGTCTTCTTTTTCTTCTTCTTCAGGGGCTGTGGGTGTCAGCAGCTGGAGCTCCTCCTTGCCGCTCTCCTCCTCGACAACAACAGCAGTAGCAGTTGTCGTCGTCTCCGTGGCGACTTCCTTGGTGGTCTCCTCAGGCTCTTCTCCGACCTTGGTCTCGGAAACTGCTTCCTTGGTCTCAACCTCCGGCACCTCAACATCTGCTGCAGCAACAACAGGAGCTTCAACCTCTGGAGCTGTTGTGGGTATCTTCGTCTCCACAGCAGGATCTTCAACCTCCGGAGTGGGTGTTGTGTTCTCCACAGCAGGAGCTTCAACCTCGGGAGCTTGTGTCGTCGTCGTCTTCTCCACAGGAGCTTCATCAACCTCAGAAGCAGCAGCGGCTGTGGTCTCGACAGCAGCAGCAGCAGCTTCAGCCTCGGGAGCTGCGGCTGGGGTTGTCGTCTCTACAAGAGCTTCAGCAACGGGAGCTTTTTCGGCAGTCACGGTTGCCTCAACCTCCTTAGTCTCGGAGGTTTCCTCGGCTGCTGCTGCTGCTGTCTTGGGCGGCACAACCTCGACAGAAGTCGGAGGCGGCAGAGCGAAACCGTTACTCTTGATCAGAGCTTCGATCTTCTCCTTGAAATCTTGGAGAGCTTTCTTCTCAGACTCCTTCAAGTCGGCGATGAAGTTACTCTCTTCCTTGAACGAGGAAGAGATAGTACTGTCGACATGCGTGATTGCGGACAAATCCTTGGACTCAGCCTCAGGAACGACAGCGGCAGCAGAGTCTTCCACAGCGTTGTTGTCGTCGTCATTCTTCTTCCCCTGAGCCTCGCCGTCGACCTTCTGATCCTCATGATCTGCTGCAGACTTCTTCAAAGCCGCAGCATCTTCTTTCTTCTCAATCACATCCTCAGTTTTGGCGACTTCCTTGTTCTCTTCCGAGCCGAGGCTCTTAGCATCCGCCGGAGGAACATTGACAGTTTCGGGAGTCGTCGTCGTCGTCGTCGTCGTCGCAGATGCTGCCACTGCTGCTTCCTCTGCTGGTGCAGCAGCTGCTGCTGCTTTTATCTTCTTGGAAGCAGGCTCTACGGCTCCTCCATCAACAGCTGCAGCACTGTGCTTGCTGGCGACCCCACGATTGCGAAACCTGTTCCACACACCCATTGTTGGTTGTTGTTGATCTCTTCCCGCAGCTGGCTACCAGAAGAAAGAATGCTCGACAAATCCTGTGCTGAAGAAAGGTAGATTGTTGCTCCAACTCTCTCCCTGTCACCTACAGTAGAAGAAAACCACAGTCAAGCACCAGTCTAGGCAACAAAAAAACGTGGTGTAGAGGTCGTGTAGTCAAGGACGGAAGTAGCCAGAGACGCAGACAGAGACAGAGAGAAAGAGCTTCAGAAGACACACATTGCAGAAAGAAAAGCTTGGATCCTCTAAACTACAACTCACTCACTTTGCATCTCAAACAAACGACTCTGCAACATGATGACACTGCAAAAAACAACAACCAAAAAAAAAAAAAAGAGTTCACAAAACCCACTCTCCCCTCCCTCCACCACACACCACACTCCAAAGAAAGAAGCTCACAACAACAGAGACCCAAGAGAAAAGACTGTAGAAGAAGAAGAAAACACAGCAGCAAGATGAGCAAGTGGGTAAGTAGGTGGTTACCAATGCAGCAGCAGCTGAAAGCTGAAAGCTGAAAACTGAGTGAAAAATGGGTGGCAACAAAAACAACAAACAAACAACCTCAACTGGGATATGTCAAATGGATAGCAAAAACATCAACAACAACAGCAACAACAACAACAAACAACCTCAACTGGGAGAGTGAACTGGGACGAGTGAAATGGGTAGCAAAAACATCAACAAACAACCTCAACCGGGATGTGTGAAATGGGTAGCAAAAACATCAACAACTACAACAAACAACCTCAACTGGGATATGTCAAATGGATGGCAAAAACATCAACAACAGCAACAGCAACAACAACAACAACAATGGAGCTAGCTAGCTGGTAATGCAAGGCAGGCAGGAAAGGAGTGTGAGCAGGAAGTGGAATAAGAGGGGGTGAGGGAGGGGAGGGAGGCAGGCAGGCTGCAGGAGGTGGTGGTAGGGTCCCACTGCCGCCAAGCCGCTAGACTGGCTGCCGCCAGCCTGTGCCTCTTCACTACTACTGCACCACCACCACCACCACCACCACCGGTGTGTTCTTTTGCAGCACTACTTGCTTACCTACCTACTTACCTACCTACCTATCTACCTACCTACCTACCTATGTAGTCATCACATAAGAACTTCTGTTCATACTTGCAATCTCATCACTTTAGTCACTTTTGTTTTACCATTACTTGATCCCATGCTTAATTTTTTTAATAAAAAGAATATATATATATATATATATATATAGCAATTGCAATTTGCATTACCAATAGGTATGATTATAAAAATATATATATAAATTATTTATCTCAAATTCTTCTTTTTTTTCAAAGTATCATCATCATGGGCTTGCTTGCTTGAGTAGGTACTTATGATTTTATGTATACTCATTTTGTTTGTTTGTTTGTTTGTTTGTTGGGGTGGGGTTTTAGGATATAGGGGATTTAGGGTGGGGGGAGGCTTGGGTTGACTACCTTTGCACCACTTCACTTAAACCCTAAATGCAAAAACTACCCAAGTAGCTTTTTAAAAGGGGGGTTTGAATTTGAGTGTGAGGAAATGGGTTCGAAGGTTGAAAGTGTTAGACTCCTCTCAATTTGCATGGTTTGAATTAAATTAAAAGGGACAAGAGATTGAGTTCTTTGGTTTGGTTGTATTACATTGGCAAGTTTTATTGTTAACTAAGTGTTGTTGTTGTTGTTATAGTAGCTTAGTGTTTCTTCTTCTTCTTCTTCTTCTTCTTGTGGGGATGTGAACTTGATTTCCATATGATGATGCAAAGCTGGTGGGTGCCCCCTTTGTCATGTTTGTTGTCAACACAACTCCCCCCCTTCCACCTCCCACCTCCCCTCCCCAATAGCTTAGTAATAGTAGTTGTTGTAACTGCAACAAACAGCCATTTTGGGGCCTGCAATCCCATCATGGAACTTTCATGTTCATTTTGATGTGCTACCCAACTCATGATGAGGCCACATGCTTGCTTCCTTGCTTGCTTGTATATGGGAGGTGACATTTCATTTTGGCATTGAAACTTAACCCGTAGGAATTGGAGGAATTATCGTATGATAAGAAAATCCTCAAAGTTTTGTGTGTGTGTGAGAGAGAGAGAGAGAATTTTTTTAATAGGTAACCCCCAAATTGTTGATTGCCCGATTGGTTGTTTTAGGGCCATAAAAAGAAGCTACGGGATATTGCAACATGTGCATGGTGGGTGGCACCCACAAGGGTCTCACATGGACGTCATCAATGAATGGCTCCTTTCTTTCTTTTATATACGGCCCCCTTGATCCTTAATAGTATACACCTCATGTTCAACCTCTCTCAATCAAGCCTTAATTTGAGAAGCACTAACATGCCCAAAACACCTTATATTATCCCTTCCCTAATTTTGGCTGTTCCAGCATTTGATTCATGACGAAAAACAAACCAATTTCTGCATAGGATCGCCATCATACTTAGAACCAAGTTTACATAAACAACCCTTTTGCTTCATGTTTCTTTTCCAATCTACTCTCATTTATCCATGATCACCAATTGTTCTTTCCAAACATTTCATTCCTAATGTGTAGAAAGAAGATCTGCACCCGATCAATCTCCTCCTCCTCCTCCTTCTCCTTTTCTTCTTCTGTCTTTTTGTTGGTGTTGCCTACCAAGAAGGCAAGGATATTGTGTTTAGATCTGCACCCAATCTCCTCCTCCTCCTCCTTCTCCTTTTCTTCTTCTGTCTTTTTGTTGGCGTTGCCTACCAAGAAGGCAAGGATATTATTGTGTTTAGATTTCATTATAGAGTATATTAGTAGCTTAATGGACTTTGGGCCTGAGGTAGTAGTAGTAGGTCTATTTTTATACAAGGATTTTTGAAAGATGATCGTTTTGCTTCAGATCGGTACCTACTAGTACCCTACTTACCCAATCAGTTCTCTGTGTTTTGCTTCAGATTGGTGCCTAGTAGTACCTACTTACCCAACCAGTTCTTTTGTGTTGTTTGCGTATCTGCGCATTAGTCTCTCCACTTTGTGTTAGTGACTGTTGCCAGGAGCAGACAACAACAACTCCAATTTCTCTGATTTCAAAATGACAGAATTCGCTGTGCAACAACAAATTGTTGGCAGACATAAAAAATAAAATCCAGTACACCAGCAAAACTAAGCAGACATGATCAGAAGGAAGAAGAAGGAGGAGCAGAGTGTTGTTGGGGGTGGGGGGGACGGTTCCCACACCACATCATGATATGAGCAAGCAAATGAGATAGCAACAAAGTGACACAAACAAAAAATCCTTCCACCAGCATGCATCATCATCAGTACAAATTTTCCTTGTCCACTGTAAACAATAATAATAATAATACTCTTCCAACACTATTGTGAAAATGGGTTTGGAGTTTTTGATAAGTAGTATTTTGCTAATACTCACTCTTCCAACACTATTTGTGAAAATGGGTTTGGTGTTTTCGCTATAGTATTTTGCTAATACTCTTCCAACACTATTTGTGAAAATGGGTTTGGAGTTTGGACCAGTATTTTGCGCAGGACACAAACATAGATCTCCAAAAGGTCCTGTGTTTTTCTGTGTTTTTTAATAAGAAAATGAACTGCCTCTGATTGGTCAGTCATAATGATTTTGTGAAGAAGGTGGTGCAGGATGACATTTAAATTCTGTACTTACAACCACCGATGTGCAACACAAAAAGGACTTGCAAAAGCTTTTAGCCTTTAAAAATCAAAGGAAAAAAAGAAGAAGAAAAGTATTTGACAATTTTGTCAAAATTGTTGAAAACTGAACTCCATTGGATTACTATTACAAATGTTTATGGATGGGGCTGTGGAAACAATTAACACTCTATGTTGGATGTGAGAAGCAATGTTAGCGACTCAAATAGGGGGTGTGAATGCATCACCTGCTCTTTAAATGGAGTAGCAGCAGCAGCTAGTAAAGCTCCTGTACTCATAAAAACAAGAGAGGGAGAGGGAGAGAGATAGAGAGAGAGATCCTGATCTCTGCACTACACCATGTTGCAGATTGAATGCTACGCATGCAAACTAAGCATAACACAACTTACTTGGGTGCATGTGATCCTAAGCTTAAGGATCGAACCATACACTACTTGCGCCCATGTGATCCATCCCGGGCAGAATGGTAATGCCCAAATCTGGTAATGGGTGTTGCCCAAGTTCTTCCTCACATCTCTTGAATTATCAACATTCACTGATCTCCCCACCCATTTATTTGCCCAACCCACTGGATCACACATCAGACTTTTTCTAAGTTTTGGCCACCACCATTATTAATTAGACACCACCATTCTCTTCTTCTTCTCTAGGCTATATATATATATATAATTCTCTCAACCCCAACAACATAACTTAGCTTGCAGGAACAAACACAGATACAAAACATTCACCGAAATGTTCAGAATGTCAGATGGCCGTAAATTTTGCCATATGTGATTTTAAAAATTTATTTAAAAAAAAAAAAAAAAAACAAGTATTTCTTCAACTCTCTGTCAGGTTCTGGCCAATTTGCTTGCTCGAAGTAAAATTTACTCCATGGTAAAATATACCAAGAACCCAGATACCTGACCGTTTGTACACTGGCTCCATGTTTGTTACTTTTACGTAACTTGCAAGCTTCAGATATATCGTTGGGTGGCCACCGTAACTTTATTTTGATACTTCATTCATTTCCAAGCACCGATATTGTAATCAATTCGATGGGTTTTTCATCTTATTTCTTTCTTTTGTAATCTTTGGTTTAGTTGCATTATTTTTGTGTTGTGTAACATAATTTAAAATATTTTTTATATTATTATAAATAGTTTAATCTGAAAAGTGTATATTATAATGTGAAAATTAAATGACATTATTTAAATACCACAATTCTGAAAACATGTTTTCTTTAATAATTTTGATTTTCTGCCCAAGCCCACTTACTTCTTGGACCATCCCAAATTCCTTCAAAGGGATATGTGCAATTTCCAATCTACATTTGGTTCCCTTTTTCATCCTCCTCCTTTTGTTTTTGGGGCTCTAATTCATCATGGTTGAACTTCATGACTTTGTCATCTATCCCATACTCTTTCGCAACTAAGAAGAATATTCCACGCTTTCAGCATTTTTTTGGGGTATTTATAACTAATTTTCAAGGAATTTTTTAAACTATGATTTGGCATGTTATGAAATGGTTATGATGTTTGAATAATTTTTCAATCTTAAGAAAAAAAAATGTTTTTAGTCAAATATTTTAATATGTTATCTATGCCTAATATATGGCTTGCCACCCAACAATAGCAAAAACTCATTCAAATAAGGAATATAGGTAGTTTGTTGGTAATCGATATGTCTTGCCTTTGTTCTAATCTCTTTTGAATTGCATACCTATGTTAATAAGCAATCAAATATTTTACCCCAAAAGAACGCTTATGTTAACTTAGGTTAGTTTAATGTTAGAACAATGATTGAGAGCTTTAGAGTGTTCAATATTGAAGTTTGTATGGGATAATGTGTCCACCTTAGATAGACTATGCCTTTCGAAAGGGAATATATGAATATTGTAGTAACGGTTGGTTAAGATGGTCACCAAAATAGAATCCATGAATTAAATTCACAATAAGACTTGTTATTAAGGTCTTGAGCACATTTGATTTTCAACATTTAGATTTCACAAACTAAAAGGATAAAAGGGTATTTTATTAATCCCCATCAAGACTTTTGGTACTTTTAGCATTTGTTTGATCCAATTCCAAAAATATTTTTTTAGGGTAAATCTAAAGGCATGCAAATTGCTCATATGCAAAGCTAAACATATATTTAAGATCTTTATTTATTTTTAAATCAAGAAAATTCTAACATGTTATGTACATGGACAAATTTCCAATAGTTTTGGTTAATTTTCCCACAATCAAAAGGCAATTAATTGGAAGTGCATGCCCATTATGTGGCATTTCAAAATTTGCAAATGGGTCTCTCGGGACATATTCCACACTTCATTAACAATCAAATAGCCAACACATTCGAAACATTCTTGCACATGGGATTGTGTATTTCACTTCCTTAGTTGTAAGAAATACATAATTATGCTATGGGAAATTGAAAAACATGTAATTAGCCATGATTAAGAATACCCAAATTGTTAAACCCACTTAGCAATTATTAGGAATCAAAATAATTAAGAGTCTCTCAAATAAGGAGTTATAGAACGAATACTTTTGTGTTGAAATTAAGAAATAACCACAATATTGTTGTATGACCATTTATACAATTGCGACCTTGAATCTTAGTAGTTTCAAAATGCCTTAACAATAGTGCTAAGACATTGTCAAATCAAATGTTAAAATATTTAATTCCATTGAAAAAAACAATACAAAACAAAAATCTAAAATGAAGGTTTGGGGTTTAAACTTTAAACCATGATTTCATATGGGGATGTTATAAAAAATAAAATTGCACTATCACTTAAAAGAATGCATGACATTAAGATTTTATGTGTTTTGCATCCTTTGAAGATTGGGTGATTAGGCTTATAATGTTCTCCTTGGGAGAGACCCGGAATCAAAGCAAAATGACCATGTACACTAGGTATATAGCAACATAATTTCTAGAACTTTCCACATTATGGACAACTAATTTTGAGGGGGGGAAAAAACCATTAAAAATAATCATATTTTATTTAGAAAAAATAATTTAATTATTGCCAAAATGGTAAAGGTACTATGGTAGCACAATGAAGAAAGGCTTTGTGGGGGCTTTATTTAAAAGCACCGAGTAAAATACTCTACAAGTTTGGTACGTTCATACTTCAATCTCACACAATAAAATATGTGAGCGGAAGTACTTTCATCCTCGTCTCACCCTTCCCCCAAAGCTTCCCCCTCTACTTATTCCAAACTCTTTGCAACACCCAAAGTAAAGTTATGTACATATATACATATATCATCCATCAATTGGGTACATATATACATATATCATCCATCAATCGGGTACATATATACATCATTCATCCATCCATCAGGTACATATGTACATCATCCATCCATCAGGTACATTAACTCTTGTTATTTACATGGAACAAATGTGTCAGCAGTGGGGGTGGGGACTGCAAGAAGGAAGGCTAAAAGGAAGGAAGGGATGGATGGATGGATGGATGATGGACAGAAAACACTTTTTTTTCCATTGGATTCCTGCTCCCTAGCTAACCATAACAGTTGGTTTCAATTGTGCTGTTTTCTACTACCCACCTGCCAACAAGCCACTAGCTCTTACCACCTACTTACCTACTAGTTACCTACTTTCCTACCTTCCTACCTACTTAACCTATTTTCTAAGCAATAGTATTTTAACCATTGAAGGTCCTACCTACCTACCTACCTACCTACCTACCCACATGAGCTATTTTCCAGGCAATAATATTTTAGCCATTGAAGGTCCTACCTACTACCTACCCAGATGACCTATTTTCTAGGCAATAGTATTTTAACCATTGAAGGTCCTACCTACCTACTCACATGGGCCTATTTTCTAGGCAATAGTATTTTTAACCATTGAAGGTCCTACTTACCTACCTATCTACCTACCTACCTACCTACATGGCCTATTTTCTACACAATAGCCATTAGACCATTGAAGTTGGAACTATGTGCTTACTTCCTAATTTTGTTATGGGGGATTTTGCCCAAATAGGTTTCCAAAGAGCAAAGGGATCTATAAAGATGAAAATGTGATATATACCAAAGAATTCTTTAACTTGCTTAAGAAAAATTCTTGGGGGTAGGAGATTGCAAGCTTTGTGAAGCCACCTCTCATTAATCCTTTGGTATTCCAAGACTTGCCTACTTACTTACATACCTATCTACTTACTTACCTACCTACTTATCTACCTATCTACTTACCTACCCACCTCACCCTACCCTATCTTAGTACCTATCAATAAACTAAATGCAAAAAATGCAACAACTAATTTAGAGGAAAATGCCAGAGTGGGTATGCAACTACACAAGGCCAAACAAAGCATCCTTGCATTGGCTGTTTGTTGTCCCAATAGAGAGAGAGAGAGAAAAGCTTGATTAGCAAAGCCCCCCAAGTTAACCCTAAATTCTTCACAATCTTGCTATTTTCTAGATCAACCCATTCCATGAATTGTGGGGGGAGCAAATCATGTAGTTATTACCTAATTACATTACTACATATCAATCAATCAATCAATTAATTAATCAATCAACATGTATTTATTATTTAGATTGCAAAATTAAAGCCCCAAAATTAGAGATTGAATGTTTATATTATTTAGTTATTTTTATATTTATTAAATTAGAGATTGAATGCTTATATATTTATTAGTTGTTTATATTTTACATATTTAGATTCTAAAAAGAGTGTGCCTTGGATAATTAATTAATTAATTAATTAACTAATTGGGCTATTTTGGTGGTGCCCAATTCTCCCAACTAACTAAGTTATTAATCACTAAACATGTGCAATTAAGGTTAATGCAATATATATATATATAGCTCAATCTCCAATGCAAACCTGTTTCCCTGAAATTTAGGGTTATGAAACTCAATGAAAGGATCTGCAAAATGCACCCATTTAGGACCAGTGTAAATTTTTTTCTTGCATTTTTATTGCTAATTTCTGACCTAGGAAAAAAAAAAAAGGCCTTCCTGCTTGTACAAAGGGAAAATAGGGTAAGATTTTCTGTTTCCAATGCTTGATTTTTTATGTTTTTTTAAACAAAAATTGTACTAAAATTACAAATCTTTAATAAATTTTTGTGATAATTTTTGTAATATATTATGGGAACATGTGAAACAATTTGGACTGAATCTAACGAATATGAAATGTTTTTCAAAACTCAAAAAATATTTTATATGATTTTTTAGGGTTTTTAGGGATTAAAACATTTCTTGGATTAATCCATGAATTTAATTCATCCAATGAATTCACCTTCTTTTTAACCAATCGTAATTTATCACGTAATCCTAACAAATAATCCCACTACTTTTTCCGTAATCAATTGAGCTAGTGACCTTGTTCTTTTTGTCCCATTTGCATTTCACATTGTAACAATCAAAAGGATTCATTCAAAAAATAATAATAATAAAATAAAAAATGAAACCCTTGTCACCACCTCCATTCACCTAATATGTTCCTAAGCTTGCCAATTTCCTTTTCATTCTTGTCCTTTTTTTTTTTTGAGGGGTTATTTCATGCAATAACATTTTGTCTACTTTTTTCACATGTACAGCTCCTTATTTGCTAAACTTAAAGCACTTTAATTTTTTGTTATGTGTTACAAGCCAAAAATTGAGACTTCAATGGTGGATCTCCTTTTCATTGTGTTTTGTGATTTGGTTGAATTGTCTAAAAATGGTCTAAAAAAATGAATTTTGAGTTTCACATTTCATAGTTTCCAATCCATTTGCTTCTTCTTTTTTGTGATTCATCTTTTATAAATCCTTAAATTGCATTGTGTTCATTTTGTAGGCTAGAGGTGAATCACCTTTTATAAATCCCTAAAGTGCATTGTGTTCATTTTGTGAGCTAGAGGGGAGCTAAGACTTATGCACCTATGTTTGCTTCACAATTTGTCCCAATCTTTTTTCAAATTGTTGGAATTCTTTGTGATTTGCTTGGGAGTTTATGTATTTATTGAGGTTGGTGAAGCTTATGAATCTCAAGCACTTGTAATCAACTATTTGAGTCTCTAAACTCAGTGAGTTCCAAAGCATTATTCATTATGTTTTGAAGTTCTAATTTCTTATGATTTACATAAATTGGAATAGTTAATATGTTGTCCTAATTAGTTATATGCATTTTTTTGGGTGATTTTTTTGTGATTTGCAAAGGATTTCCCATTGTTTAGCATACAAGTGAGTTTGCAATTTTGCCCGTCCTAATTTTACTATTTGTGTGCTTCACTTTTCAAGTTTCATGCATGTTCATTATATAAGTCTTGTGATTTTGTCTTGGGTGTCAAACTTTTGATGAAGTTCCATGCTTGAATATCGTGAATAACTTAAAAGTTTAAGGTTCAATTGAAATTGTTTTATTTATGTGCACTCATTTTTTCACAATGACTTTTGAACTCTCACAACTTTACAAGTTTGAATACAAGTTCAAAGCCAATCTTGAGTAGGAGCTTTACTTTCATTCAACCTTTCATGTTGCCTAATTCAAATTCAATTTTTCATTTGATGATCCTCCATTGTGGCATCTTTTATCTCCACTCCTTTGAATCCCAACTAACAACCAATTGACAACAATGTCATGTGTTTAAATTAGTCTTCACATCTTGTAACAATTCTACCACCTCACTCCACCCAATCTCTATGAAACAAAATTATCATCATAGTAGGAAATCTCGATATTCATTGGTCGAATTGTGTTTAAGGGCAAATGGGTGCTTGCACTTGGTGAATTGCAATGGCTTAATGACAAGCCAACCCTATTGTTTCCATTTATGGCCCTTTTCTTCAACCACAATTTTTCATCTTTTTGAATGTGCATTGTGTAGCATGATATGTTGGCTAACTTGGTTTGCAATTGAATTGGAAACACCAATTTTAAGGGTTCAATTCCCTTTCAACTATGTAAATATTCAAGTTGTGGACGTGAATGCTTTACAATTTGGGTGCTTAATTTTGCCTAAGACATAATTATTTGACAAATCACAATTATGGTGTTGTAAAAAGTTAGGAATACTTGGGAGGCATTCAAATACACAAGCCCTGGCACTCCACATCACCAAGGGAAATGTTGTAAACAATTTGGGGTTCCACTTCATGTCCTAAAAAGCAATAGTAAACTAGTAATGATGAAAAAATGCACAACAAAGGGAATAAAAAGAAAAGAAAAGAATGAGAAAAAGGGGAGGGAAGAAAAACATAAAAAGAAAGAAGAGAGAGACCTAAGGACCTAAAAAATCAAATGCAAAAAACTTCACTTGCAAAAACTAGAAACGTCAACAAATTTGAAAATTTGAAAATTGAACAATGGAGAAAAAACTAGCTTGTAAACCTTTTTTTACTTTCAAGAAAAAGAACCCAAGACCCAAGACTATAATTGTGCTTTAAAAGTGGTGCCACGAGGAAAGAAAGAACCTTAAATCTTTGAATGTTACTAATTACATAGGCACCCTAGACCTAGCCTAGAACTAAAGCTTGGAAACTTGAACATGCTTCCTCCTTTTTACCCCATTTTGGGTATCAATATATTTAAGGGTATTGGAAATGGTGTAGAAATCATAGTCAATTTTCAAATAATAGACACATGAAGGTCAAGATATTAGTCTATGGATCAATTAATCTAGTACCCACAAGAGTTGAATGTGTAATATTGGGTTGATAACTAGGTCATCTTCGATACTTGCTCAACATTATGGGATTGAAAGGGATGCACTACCAAAACCTTCAAACTATTTTCCCACCTTAGGAGTAAGGACTATTGAGAAGTCCCAAAACCATGGAGTTTTGGAATCAAAGTTGAGAGATCAACACATGTTCAAGTGGAATGATCTTTAGCTTGTTGAAAATATCTCATTGACCACTACAAAAGAACAAACTTATTTTGCAAAAATTAAATATGACTTTTTAAAGGGTTGAAACATAATTTACTCAAAGGATTCCTAACCATTTATATGCCCATTTGGAAAAAAAAAGATATTTGATTGAGAAGTTTGATATATATTGAAAAACATCTTTTCAAGTGCAATAAGATGATATGCTTACATGTTCAATTTGGTTGCATTACATAGAAGTTATGGACCTCCAAAGTTGCATGATAACAAAATGCCTTAATTTTAATAAAGGACATTGAAAGTCCCAAGAAAAATACCATGTTGATTGGGGGTTGTGAAGAATTAAAAAATATACCTTAAGGAAGAGGGTGGTGCCTTTTCCAACTTAAGCCATGATGATGGATGAGGGTGGTACATTTTCAAAGTTATGCCATGATGGATGTGAGTGTGTTCATGATGAATGCATGATCCAAAGTTGGTTCAAAACTTCACTAAACACATTCTATATGTTTATTTGTATAAGTGAAGCGACCAAAAAACATTTGTGAATAATTTATTTTAGTTTGATCCCAATGCTTTCACATGTTTTTCTTTTATCATAAGGAATTAATAAACATGCTTTACTATTGCCATTTTGTTGCCATTATTAGGATTCAGGAAGTTCACCACCAAAATTTTATCAAATTTTCTCCCTTGATAGATACCCAAGTAATACGTGGCTTTGATTTAGATGGTTAAATTAACTCATGTAAATAACTTAAGAGGCTTTGAACTAAAGGACAAACAAGCTTGCTCCAACTTCTTAAGGAGACTATCATTCACTAAGGAGAATTTAATTAAGTGGTATGAATTGTCTAGATGAATAATTTACATTCCACCAACAAGTCGTGGGATTTGATGACATGTATTGACCTCATCAGACATTGCAAATAAAAAATAGACACCAATTTATCACACATGTATGGGATTGGATGCTTCATAAGAAATAAATCAAATACCATAAATAAAATTTTAACATCAACTCATAGTCCAGACATAATGTGCAAATCATGGAACAAAATAACGAGAAAAAATTGAAGTGATTGAGTTGTAAAATATTTGTTGCAAAATATTGGTCTTTAAAATTATTTATTGGTGAAACCCAATCGACTGTGAACAAGGGTTTTAATTTCTATATGTGTGCATGTTTTGTTGTATGTGATTTTGTTAGTTGCCATAGTGTTGAGCACCGATTTAATTTAGCGGCACATGACAAACTATACACCACCCAAAACAATGTTTGGAAAACATCTATTTATGAAGGAAGGTTGTTTGTTTTGTTTTGTTTGTACTTATGAGATCCATTGAATCAGGATGCTTAAGATCACATTCTTGGTCTTTTTGGAAAGCTCTCGAGGAGGAGGGGTGCGTTGACTTGGTTTCATGGCGTTTGGATTTTTGGCGTAAAAGTTCTTGAATATTGAACGATTTTTTCATTGAAAATTAAATTAAATCTTAATTGAAAATTTTGAAGGAATTGGAATGTGCCTTTGGTGTTGTTGGAAAGATCTTGATGAGAAGGATTTAATGGGATTTATTTGGTAATATTTGGATTTAGAATGTGGGAGGTATTGATTTAAAAGTGATTTTTGCCCCTGAAAATTCAAATAAATTCCAAAAAACCAGGTTTAGGAAGGAAAAATCACTTGAGGACGTGGTAACATTGGAAGGCTTACCATTCAATTCAAGCACAATTTCCTTTCATATTTGGCTATTCAAAAAATCAATACATACATTGCAAAACAATGTTCACATGTTGAGTTTCCCTATTTTGTAATGGGTTCACACTTGGGGCCAACGACCTAGGCCACACTAGTGTGCTTATTATAAGAGCTTTGGAAAGACGATAGAAATGCATATCTAGGAATTTTGTGAGAAGCTTTTACGAACCTCATTCTTGAGGACAATTTAGTGTGGACATCCCATCTTTTGTGACATTAGTGTGGACTTTATACATCAAAAGTTGGGAACATGAAGAGAGCAAGAAAGAAAATTTGCCAAAATTAACGATTTCTAAAGTGAGAGAAATAGGGTTTTTTGAGCTTTGTTGGAAACCTCCAGGTTTCATGCAAAAGGTAGTAGTACCACCCAATGTGTCTCTCATGCTCCATTTCTCCAATTTTGCACTTTGTGAATGGAAACACTCCATTTCTAAACTCCCAAGAGAAAGCTCCAGCTTTTTATATACAAGTTTGGAGAGCAACCCAATTTGTTCCCATGATCTATCTAATTAGACAAACCCTATTTGAGCAAAAAAAACGTCTTCAAAGCTCTCGCTCGATACATAATTTGTGAGCCAAAATGAACTCTAGGGTAACTCTAGGGTTTGCGTTTTACACTAGTGGCATGGTGGTCGGTTATTGAGAAAATGGCCGGATATCAACAAGGAATCCAATGGGGGGTTTTGGTTATTTATTGATAACCAACGGGTAAGGTCTAAAATTGGTGAACAAACAGACCCATTGGAGACCCCCGGCCATAGCTAGTTGGGCCAGCTGAAACTCTCGATTGTTTAATACTATAATACAAGGTACTATTCTTCACCAATTGTTATGTCCAAGCAGAGCCTTGAATGCAATGAACATTGTTTGCGGTGGCTTCGGTTTCAAATCTAGCTCTCATGCTAGATTTGGATCCAACTATTTGAAAATTTTCTAAAATTCTGACAATTTTTACATGATTGTTGTTGGGATGATGATGATTACCACCGTCGTTGCAACTCCCTCCCTCCTCTCTCTCTCTCTCTCTCACTTGGGAATGTTTTGGGATCAAAATGTCACTTGGGAATGAAGGTTTTGGGATCAAAATGTCACTTGAGAATGAATGTTTTGGGATCAAAATGTCACTTGGGAATGAATGTTTTGGATGAAATGTCAATTAATTAAAGGGGAATGAAGGTTTTGGGATCAAAATGTCACTTGAGAATGAATGTTTTGGGATCAAAATGTCACTTGGGAATGAATGTTTTGGATGAAATGTCAATTAATTAAAAGGGGAATGAATGTTTTGGGATCAAAATGTCACTTGGGAACGAATGTTTTGGGATCAAAATGTCACTTGGGAATGAATGTTTTGGATGAAATGTCAATTAATTCAAGGGGAATGAATGAATGTTTTGGGATCAAAATGTCACTTGGGAATGAATGTTTTTGATGAAAATGTCAATTAATTAAAGGATACTAAGCGCAACAAATTCAATTCAAAGGTAACCAATGATTTTTTTCGAGGCTTGAAGTTCCCTACCCCGAAGCTCTCTCTCATGCTTTTGAACATCCAAACCCAATGATATCATCACATCTGACCCACCACCACCACCACCACCACCACCACCCATACATCATCTTTGTTGCTTGCTGGTCTGGTCTGGTCTGGTCTGGTCTGGTCATTGTAGTCGGTGCACAAGCTTTTAGGGTGTGTGTGTCCTTCCATGTACCAGTGTTACCAAACATCTTTTTTTTTTCTTTGGCAGAGACACTCAACTCACTCAAAAATGGTAGACTCTGAAAAGCCTGCCACAATGTTCACACAACTTCTCATTGTATTCCTATCCCATAGCTAACCATAGTGACTAACCATAGTGGTTAACTATGTATTAACTTCTAACCATCCGCATGCATCCCCGCTACCTACCTACCTACCTACCTACCTAATATTCACCAAGTGTCTTACCTTCTTACATACATAGGTAATAACTTATATTACCTACCTCCCCCAACCACCCAACCACGCTTACGGAAACTTATTATGGCTTTGAGTTACCAAGGTAACCTATATTGAAAACCCTCCTACTTCTACCTCACACTACCTTGTTAACTACCTAGGTTAACTACCTACTTGAGTGGGTAAGTACCATAGGTAAAGTCGGTAGCAAGTGTAAGTTGTTTACTATATAAGTAGCTAAGTCCTTGGGAGGTCATTTTTTTTTTATTATAAATGACTTGCAAAAAAAAAAAAAAGGTGTAACTTATTGAAAATTAATAAAATTTATTTTATTTAAATATTCGATGTCAATAGTTAATATTTTAAAATATTTTTAAAAATATATATTTAGATTATGTTTTAATTATGTCATTATTTTATAGTATATTAGAAATATATGTTTTTGTCTCAAGTGTTTCTTAAAATACACAAGGAGTGGCCTCTCCTAAAATAAAAATAAAAATAAATAAAAATAAATAAATAAAAATAAATAAATAAAAATATACAAGACATTTTTAATTAAAAAGTTAGATAGTTACATGCATGTGGACGGTTGATATATAGTTTTGACCAACCTTGGTCGGTTTTTAATTAATATTTTTCATTCTCACTGGGCAGGTTATTTTTTCTTTAAAAAACAATTGGGTATTAGTTAGGTTATCAATAATTTAAAAATGGGTAATTATTGTTAGTCATGTATAAGGATAATAGGTTATCAATTAATCAATTGATAAACTATCTTGCTGGTTATTAATTGGTTATTAAGAGAGTTTTTTTAATACAAAATTCAGAATTTTATTTACTTATTTATTTATTTATAGCGTAAAAAAATTTAGTGTTTTAGGATTAATTAATTACCGAATACTTTCGTGTCAATTATGATATAATTATAATTATACTTGTTCAAAATAATTTAATTACCGGATACTTTTGTGTCAATGATGATATAATTATAATTATACTTGTCCAAAATAATTAATTACCCCGATAAATATACTTTTTGTCCAAAATTGTCTAGTAATTTTGGCTCCCCACTCTCTTCATCTCCTCACTCTCCTCACATTTTTTGGTGCCTTTTAGGAGTCCATTTGAGGAGGTATTGCACCGATTTTGTTTTGTCGAGACTCGTGTGATAAGCTTTTAGAGTACCATTTGTCCCTTGTCTTATTGCTTCACACACAAACAAACAGGTGGTCGGTCCAATATATTATATTATATTATTTTCCATTTTTCTATTTATTTATTTATTTATTATGTTGGCTTTTTTTTTCCCTTAAAAAGTCCTTTTGGTGTGTTTTTTAAAAAAATTATTTAATTTTTAATTTTTAATATGGTAATCTTTTTTAGCGGGTATTTTTGTTATGATTGGACTATGTGTGTGTTACAGTAGCCTCAAAAAGCCCTAAACCCTAAAACCCTAATAAATGCTTCTTTGCAAAAGGCACTAATCAGCATTTTTTTTATCGGGTGAAATTTTGGCCATTTTGAGACTAAAAAAAAAGGATGCAAATCCAACATTTTTTTCTTTTTCTTTATAATAATAATAAGTTGAAATTGCCAGATTTAGATCATAGCTTTGAGCATGTGGCCAGAATATAGTGGGTTTCCTCCACACACAAAAAAAAAGGGAAAAAAAAAAAAAAACTACTTTCCTCTATGAAATGTAGCCAAATTTGGCTAAATCCTCTTGTGGATGATTGCCAGTCCCACTACCCACCAGCATAGCAATACCCATTTCCAAGGTCTCATTCCTTTGCACAACTTATAAATTCTAACCCCTACATGAGCTCCTATATAGTCCCATTAATCTTTTGCTTCACATGGGACTATGTAAGTAGGAGCTCCTCCTTCCAAATCTTTCTCATTTTTATTTGTCGTTCGTTCGTTTGTTTGTTTGTTTAAGTGAATGATTTTTTTTTGAAAATGAATTAAATTGAAGATTTATATATGTGTAATCAAATTTTTAATGAAATTATTTAATTATGTAATAAGGTTATAATGTGAGAGATTTTTTAAAAATTGTGTGTTTATATATTTTGCAATAACATATTATATGATCATGTGGAGGTGGTAGTCAAATGGTTTAAGGACTTTGAGTTGCGATTGAGAAAGTTAGGGTTCAAACTAGTGTTGACTAGTTCTTGGTTCTTTCAAAAACCATTGTGTTCAAATTATTATTATTTTAAATTATAAAACCCCTTAATTTAGGGTCCATGTAATATTTTCAGAAATTAAAACTTGTCGATTTTTTGACCCATATCCAAAAATTTTGACCTAATCTTAGTCAAAAATTTGGAACTGGCCAAATTAGTTCAAACCCCACTTTGGACATGTTATGATCGTGACATCATCATCGTGACAACTTGTTGTGAGTTTGTTAAACTATCAATAATTCATTAGAAGATGGGCATTGAAGTCTTGGGGTTTAATGTGATTATGTTTTGGACTTGTACATAATTCATTCCACATATTTTTTTGGAAAATATAATAATAATATTAAATTATTAAATTATTATTTAAAAAATTAATATGGCCATCTCAACCAATAATTTTATTCATGAATTATGCATTTGCAAATGAAATTTGTTAGCTTATGATTAAAGAAAGAACAACCTTAGGTTTACAAGATTTACCCGAATGTATTTGGTTCATTTTTGGAACATTGATTGAAAATCCATAAATCTTGTAAGAATGAAACAAATAGAACCTAGTTGAAATGACTACACAAAAGTCTATTCTATGAACAATTTAGTTGTTCTAAAAGATGATGATGACTTGTTCATCTCCATAGACACCAACTACCATGGGCTTTTACCGTGGTGTGAGCATCTTCTACCATTCTAGCATGTACATATATTAGTGTCAATATTTTGTGCAAGACCATTCAATTATTTTGTACTTGTTGGAATATCCAACATAAATGGGAAATCATATGTGCATCAAACAAACATAATAGCAAGACATGAATTAGTTGATGATGTCGATCATGATATTGTGAAAGCTTTGCAACAATATATACATGTCAAGTACAAAATGCAAATAAAGTGGGAAATTAGTGGCTTCAAGTGCAAATGGAGAATGTTCATGAAGGGGTTTGATTCAACAAAGTCATAATGCACACATGTGTTCCATGTTATAACCCTACTTGGTAACTTTTTGCATGGAAGGTACATGGCCCTCACATATGAGGTGATGATTAGTAATCACCTTCTAGACCCACAAACTAGGATTGAGTTGCCATTGTTGAAAGAATTTTGAATTGTAATTGCAACATCTCCGTCTTTGTTGTTGCCTTTTCAACTAGGGTTGTGACCTAAAGCTTAATCCTAAAGACACATTTTCGGATGTAAAAGTGGGGAAAGGTTTGTTCATGCAATGTAAATTCAAATAATTTTTCTAATTTATTGGATTTTATTTTTCCAATTTTTTTATATTCTTAAATTGAAAAAAATAAATCCTGATGGGCATTGGGGATGCACCCAATTCCATTGGAGAAAAAAGGGGATATTTTTTTAAAAAAAAAAATCTGCAAAATCCTGGCCTTCTAAGCCCTAGCTAGGGACCTCATCATTAATTAGCATTATTAAATGGTGACTTCGAGGGTGGGTTTATAGCATTCTTACAAAAGTGCTGTTGTTACATGTGGCAAGTGAAGAAATACCTAGGTGAAAATGTGGCTAATTTAATTATTTCATTTTGAAAAATGCTGAAAAATCTCTTTAAATTCATTTTTTTTCTTTTTCCAAAAAAAAAATCACCAAGTTGCAAAAATTCACCCTACCCAAAAAAAAAGAAAAAGAAAAAAAAAAGAAAAAAAAAGAAGAAATTCTTCTTTGACAATTCATCAACAACCCATCTACATGTATGTATGTATGTATATAATGTAGTGTATGCATGCATGCATGTATGTATGTATGAATGTATGTTCCTATCCCTTCAACTTCAAATTCCAACTGGTTACAGAACTGGGTTTTGGGTGCTGGCTACTGCACTAGTTGTTGTTGGTTTAGTGACTAGAGTGATGGTGCTTGGGATGCAAAAAAAAGGGGGTTTGGTTTCATCATCATCCCCATTTGGTTTGATTGCAGTTGCTGGCAGATTGTGATGAAGAAAGACCATTTTACCAAAGGGAAAGGCAGAAAGAAGAACTGTGAATGAAAATTCAAAAAGAAATGATGATGAGGGTTGTAATGTATCATGGAACAATCAATCAAAGATGCATGTAATTAGTATGATGCCTTGGCAGGATGGGAGTCTGGAGTCTGGACAATGTAAATTGCAAGCATTGGTTCATAGATTGGAAATAAATTATTAAAAAAATAAAATAAAATAAAAATAAAAATAAAAATAAAAATAAAAATGATAGGTGTGAAATCATTTCTTTCACCTGGCAAAATTGTGATTCATGCCAATGCTTTGCTAGGTATTTGACTTTTGAACATAGCAGCCTGGTCCTGGTATTGGGTAGAAGACCAAATTTTGGCTGGTATGAGATAAGCCTTATACCCAATACTAGTACCTACCAGCCTGGTATGGGAAAA
>Ga0116231_10001250_pt1 | contig 51342 bp, 33 predicted proteins | sample S1TSphgellanicum_2_FD_89695 | JGI IMG/M metagenome (GOLD analysis project Ga0116231, IMG submission 89695) | Host-associated microbial communities from peat moss isolated from Minnesota, USA - S1T2_Fd - Sphagnum magellanicum MG | ecosystem: Host-associated > Plants > Peat moss > Unclassified...
AGAGAATGAGATGTGGAGACATGAATTGCACGATCAGCACCCATAGCAAGAGCTGTGCGCAAAGTGTCACTGCATTGAGCACCTCCCATACTCACCACCAGCACCTCACTTGCATGCCCGGCCTCCCGCAGTCGCAGAGCCTCCTCCAATGCAATCTCACAAAAAGGATTCATTGACATCTTTACATTTGCTGTCTCCACTCCACTCTGCCCTCCCACCCCACCACCATACACCTCATCCTTCCCCCATCAACAAACAAACAACTGAACCCTATCTCTTTGGTAGATTGCAGCTGAGGTATTGTTCTACTTAACCTATTGTTTCTGAACCTTAAGTTGTTCCACACAAACAGCCAAACAAACAGCTCAACCTTGTCTCTTTGGGAATTGCACTTTTGTTTCTGAAGCTTAGGATTGCTCCAAAGAAAACAGCCAAGCAAACAGTTAAACCCTATCTCTTTGGGAATTGCACTTTATTACCGAAGCTTTGGATTGTTGCAGAGAAACAGCTTACTCAATTCCAAAATCAAGAGAGAGAGAGAGAGAGAGAGGTCAACCTTGTCAGGCTTGACACGGATCTTCACAGCATAGTCAATCACACGCTTGACTGCCACCATGATCTTCATGACTGCAACTCTCCCTCTCCAAGTGCACGTTCAGGGCATTGATGAAGGAATTCTTTGTGCACATATAGAGACAAGGTTTGATGATGGGGATGGTTGTGTGCACAAACCCAAACTGCAGATTGCTTTGATGAAGGAATTGCTTGTGCACAACAGATGGGGTTGACGGGGCTGGTTGTGTGCACAAAACCAAAATTGCAGTTTTCTTTGATCAAGGAATTTAGGGTTTGATGCGGTTTGCTTGGGTGCACATGAGAGGATGATGACACACACAAGATTACACGCAACTGTCACTGATGACAAAGACAAAAGTACAAACCCTATCATTGGTTTGTGATGACAATGGATTGTCATGCAGTTGCGTGTAAGCAAGGAAAGCAGGTAGATTGTGGAGAGTTGTTGCAGTGGCACCAAAAAGCTATGGAGCTCATCACTACTCCAATTAGCTTCAATCTTTGTGGGGCAAGCAAGGATGGTCTGGCGATGGTGGTGGACGAGTGGACTCGCTTCCTACAAAAGGATAATTTCTAGGGTTCAAGGACTTAGGGTTTAGCTCTCCTTGCTCTTTTGTTGGATTAGTTGTTACCTGTAGATGTTGTTTTGTGGGATTACTAAACGTGGTGTTGTTTCATGGAAATTTTAGTACTGTGGATTTAGTTTTGTGGGATTAGTACTGTGGTTCCATTTTGTGGGATTAGGATCTTAATCCTCTCTTTTAGGGTCTTGATTTTTAACCATGTGCTGTGATTTGGGTTCTCTTTCTGTTTTCCAAATCCTGTCTTCTTTGGTTTCCATTGTAGTTGCCTACAATGTGCAGAATAGCAACCACATTGCATGTACTCCTTCAGAGCTTGGCTTCATACATCCATTTTCCCTACAGAATTGCAAACAAGTATCAGTAAAAAAACTGCTGATTTTCAAACAGTAAGAGAAATGGCAGAAGAGAATGTGCACTGCACATTCAGCATTCATCTAAATCTGGGCATTGCATAACCCCTTATAAAGAGTCTCATTCCATATCAAACCTATGCAACTTTGAAAAAAGAAATGCTCACAAGACTTCAATGGGGAGAAGTAGCGAATCAAGAAACGAAACAACCAAAACAAGTAGAGCAGACATCACCAAAAAGTTTACTTTAGGTCTTTTAAGATAAAATGCTTGAAGGTTGGTTGTCTTCAGTCAAAGTCCAAGATTGCCTTTAGACAAAACACAAACTTTTTGAATGGAAGGATTTGAGTTACCATAATTTCTGCTGAAGCTCCCTATTTCCAATAACCAATACCTTGTCCTAGTATCTTCCTGAAATTCTGTAACACTGTATTGAATGAGGACAAGATTAACGTTCCTGCAGAGGAAGAACAAAAAAGGTAGAAGAGTTACAACACCATGTTGGCAAACAAGCGGAAGAGTACAAGATGAAGAATAATAATTACATTGTGTCAGCTGCCAAGCAGAAGAAGAATAGAAGAGAAAGAAGAACTAAACCATGTTGGCTAACAAGACTAAGAATCTTGATGCCTTACAGCTACTGTTCTACTGTTCTATCTTTTGGTTGCACTTGAAAGTTCAAAACCTGACCAGTCTAGGTGACTGTGTGACTCCTGAGCTGGATTGAGAAATTTTCAATACCATATATGGTGCACCCAGTAAGTTTTAGCAACCAACTGCCATCCTGCCCTGAACCATCACCCACATGTGCATTTGAGCCACATGTGCAACCATGAACTGTATGCTCAAATAGGTGACACCATCCTACTGATGCCTATATCAGCATGTTAGCATCAAATGGAACCAAGGCAGTCTCATCCACTTCAAAGCAAACAGTGCACCGAAGGTCTTGGAGCACATCTGCAATCAGAGAGCCTCGCAAGCGGTGGCTCAGAACAACGTGATGGAACCAGCCACAAGACTTCACGATGGCAACCACTCCTTCACCTTCAACCTGTCTGCAATAAGGAACCCGCAAACTTCGCAGCATCTGACACTTGCTCAAGTTCTCCAAGCCAATGTCTGTGACATTTGTGAAGGCAAGGCTGAGGTGAGACAGGCGAATGCAGTTTTGGGCAAGGTGATCAAGCCCCTCATCAGTGAGAAATGGGCATTGATCAAGTACAAGAGATTCCAAACCAGGAAACCGAGTCAAGACTCTCATGTTGGTGATTTTCTCACACTTTACTAGAGCTAGATGCTTCAGGTTTTGCATGCCACAAGCGATAGCACATAAGCTCACATCATCCACTCGGGTGTAGCTCAAGTCCAGAGACAAGAGATGTCTGCAAGAGCCGATGGAAGAGAAACCAATTGCACTTGGACCTGCACAACCTTGAAGATCCAAGTACTCTAAACCTAAGTTCCCAGCTATCAACATCTGGAGCTCCACATCCCGCACTCCTTTTGTGTACACTAAAGAAAGCCTCTTCAAGTCAAGCCCCAATAAGCCAATTCCGCCTTGTCCTGTGCTCATGAAGTGACCAAGTGCGAGATCTGAGAGCGTTCTAGAGTGCACAATGCACATCAAAGCTGCCTCTGTGAGATTCACAGCCTCCAAATGCAGCTTTCGAAGATTAGGGCAACGGACAAGCACACCGATCACGGCTGCATCGCTCAACGGCACCAATCGGCTGAGGCAAGAGAGCTCCACGAGATTCTTGTTAGCAGCCACAATTGCAAGCAGAACCTCATCGAGGCTACCTCTTTGGTAGGTTTCGAAAGCCAGAGATTGCAGCGATGAGCAATGCACAAGCCCGGCAAGCTTTGCACTCTGGAACTTCAATGCGATCTCATGCAATTTCTTGCATCCTTTGGCCATAGCTTCTAATGCCATGTCGATGTTCAGTGAGCCGAGCTCCAGAACGAGTCTGAGAAGCTCTCGGCATCCACTGCCGAGCATGGCTAAACCTGATGGCGTAAACCTAGTCTCTCCCTTCAATGCAAGCTCTTGTAATCCTTGACAAGCAGCGATGGCTTCCAGAGCTCCATCACCTAAGCCCAAGCAGCTGTGCAGATGCAAAGAACGCAAAGCTCGACATCCCTGAAGCAGTGCCACAATACATGAGTCCCGGAGCAACGGAATGTTCGTCAAGGAAACATGGTCCAGCAACGACGACTGCGGGGGAGAAGAAGAACATTTCTTCACAAAGTGAGAAATTCCTGCATCCGTAAGCTTCGTCTGCGCTTGATCCAGATCGCCGATTTTCAGCCATCGCAGACGCGAAAAGGCAGAAGCCGCAAGCTCCAGGTCGCCATCCTCCAACTGGTTGCTACAATACGACAAGTCCAAAGCCGTGACATGCCAGAACCGATTCAGTAACTGCGGCAAACATTCTCGCGACCGCAACACTAGCTTATGTGCTTCCCATGTCACGGCTTCGTTCCACACTCTGCAAACCATCGCCGCCGCATGTCTATCCACACTGTTCTCCAACTTCTGCACAATTTGTGCAACTAAACCCCCGTCCCGCAACGCCACATCCATCTCTCTGTCTGAAGATCTCTCTCTCCTTCTCTCAACCCGCTCTGGCTTATTATTAGGCTTCTCAATTCGCTGTACAATCAAAATTTTCTGGCCGCGATCTCAAACGATTCTTCAACGCCATTGACATCGCCGCAGCTCCACCAGCAGCACAGTGCTGCACTCTTCCTTCCTTCCCAAAACCCTTATAAAGAAGGGGAAGCTCGCGACCTCGCAGCGCGGTCTGGACGACGAAATAAAACGCCACAATTATGTTGTTTTCGAAGGGAAGAAGAAGAAGAAGAGTGTTTTCTTAAAGAATTTTATGTTTGTAGCCAAAATGGCGATCGTTCGTAGGAAGCAGTGTGTTTTTTTGGTGCGAAACTTTGCCAAAATACGAAAATAAAATAAAAAAGAGAATATTTTGTCGCAAATTTCATTTTTTTAATTTAAATTTTCCAAAATTTCGGGTTTTAAAAAAAGAAAAAAAAATTCGCCACATTTGGACTGTGCTTTTAGTTTGGTAGCAGTTTTTAAACTAGTTTTAGTTTTTGAATTCGCCTTTTGGCGAGATGTTGCCAATAAAATAAAGGCTGAAGAAGAAGTCAAGGCGGTCTCGAAGACAAAGTAAAACGCCACATTTTTGTTTTCGAAGGTAAGAAGTAGTCAAGGCGGTCTCGGGGACAAAATAAAACGCCACATTTATCGCTTGAGTTTTGAAAGGGGAGAAGAAGCACGCACAGTCTCTCTCGGGGACAAAACAATAAAACGCCACATTTATCACTTGAGTTTGTGTATTGATGTTATATGGGCAATTTAATGCACAAGCAAATTGTATTATGGAATAGGCGAGAGAGGCTACCCATTACACCCGCAATTGTTACCAAAATGCCAATGAACATGAAATTTTCTTTTAAACTGTAGAATCTGCTACTCCAGACGTTAATGTCACGGAATGGTATTGCCCTTGCCAATTATGTTGGGTGCGTCACCTAGCTCATGCTAAGACTCACCCAGTGTCTTACCCAACATTATGGGTGGGGGCTTGACCATTCCATAATACATTAACATCTGTGATGAATGATTATGCCACTTTTTCTGTCTATGCTAAAAAAGCATAGTAGGCTGGATAATGTTGGTGCTCTTCAACCTGCCACTTGGACAATAATTCATAATCTTTTAGACAAGAAGATTATGCAAGGCACTCTTCTAAAAGATTATCAGTTTCAGAAAAAGTATGGACATTTTGTTTTCACACTCCCATATGGTCTTATGTTCCACTGACACTGTCATGATGTTGCCATGATGTTCCCACAATGTTCACATGACATTCCCATGTTGTTCCCTGTTTGTTCCCACATCATTCTCAAAGTCATTTCATAGTGCATCATGATCATTCACCCAAGATGTTAATGTAATGAAAAGAGTAAGTACATTGCTAAGCATTGTGTTTGGTGTGACCCAATGTTGGCTAGTTATAGGATTATAAACCTATCCATAGGATATACATAAGAAGAAATGAAAAATTCCTCTTAATATAAGGATATGCATCCGGATATTCCACCAATTTTCCTATATATTACAATTTATGCATTCATGAAATTTTTTCATTCATTGTCGGATATGCATTTGCTAGTTTTCAAAATCATAGTAACATGTAGATATGTATAGTAGTTATATTAACAAGTTGAACATGTTAGTTCATTTGTAAATAATTAAAAAAAAAGCTTATGGGAGAATTGAATTCCAATTTTTTGTAGAACTATGCCCATTGTAGTGCAAGTTGTTTGCAAAAAAACAAAGCAATATTAACACAAACAACAAACCACCCCAACCCCACAAAATAAAAGTTCAAGAAACCAAAAACCTTCAACAACTTGTTGAATTCCAAAAACTAGTCCATAAATCATTAACTTGCCACATCAAACATAAAACTAAAGATCACTTGGTTAGTTGGACATGAATAACAGAAAGATAGTTTTTTAAAAATTTAGGGTTTAGGTGAATTATCTAATCTTCATCAATTTGCAACTTTTCGAAGTATTCAACTTTTTCGATTTGTTCATAATTATCTTTAGTTAAACCAATTTCAACCTTCAAATAATTTTTCAAGTTCATATTGGGTGTGCAATTTAGGTATGAGTTATTAAGCCAATTGTTGATGATAGTAATAATTTGGTCCAAATTTTGGACTTGTAAGCAAGAATGCCTCAAAGCTATCAAAACACTAGTTAGGTTGAACATTCTTTTAGTTTCAATTTGAAACCCTAAAATCCCAAAAACTTGTTTAGCAAAGAAGCCAACATTCTTAGAAATTGACCTTCATGGGTCTTCCACCACGCAAGTGGATCTGCACATATAGGTGGAGGTATAGCCAATCTCCGAAATAGATATGGTTCCCCAGTTGAAACAACCAATTATGCTTAGATAAAAGGGTTTAACCTTTCAAAAATTGTCATTAGAAGTGGGATCACTTCTTTCATATCATATTTAGATGCAAGGCAAATTGCATCCCCACGCCCCACATAATTCTCAACAACCCATAAAGATTTGTAATGGAGATCCAACATTAATGCAGCCAACATATTATGAACTTGACAAGAATCAAATGTTCTCAAAAATTATAAAAAACATTTGATCACCTTCATCACCTTTTACCACATGTTTTTGTTCAATATTTGGAATTTAACATCAAATTGGTCACATGTTTCAATCCCATCAGCAAAAGAATCTAGTTGAAATTCCATAACCAGAATCAAATTGATTACAATCACTAAGGCATAAGATAACAATTAGTGTCCTCTAGATTGATTTAGTACACATGCAAACACCATTGGATTCAAACATGTAGAGATAGTTTTAGGATTGGCCCACACTTGGGCCTTTAGGATTTATTGTTGTAAACTCAATTTTTTAACTTGCTATAACACAACAAAATTGTTGCTTTGAATTCTAAAGTTTTTTCAAACATGATTACCTTGCTAACAAACCTTGTTTTGATGGGAATTTTTAGCTTCTAAGGCTACAACCCATTATTTATGTATGCCATTTTCTTGCTCATACTTCCTTTTCCCTCATTTCTTTGTCCATGTAATTGTTTTCTACAATGCAACTTCAAAAATTTCACTTACCAAAGTTAATCCCATAAAAACCTTATCATCATTAGTTGTGTATTGGCAAACTTTAGACATGACATGCCAAAACAAATACATTCACACACTCACAAAATCACCAAAGGCTTGTGATCAATAATAAATCATAATGCCGTAGCCATGGATCCCAAATGTTTGCTTTCATCTTTCACAAAGGCAAGAACACAGTGGATTAGTCCAAAAATTTTCAACAAATAAAGTTACAAAGTTGTGGTAGTGCCACTAGTTTTTTTAATTTCCTATAATAACATGTCGTGGAATTTAGCTTTCATCCAAATAATTAATCATTAATGCAAAAGTGTTTACACAACCTTTAGACATCCAAAGATCAAAGCTTGTAAAAATTGTGGTTGTAGTCTCAAGACTATGTAGCACATGCAAATCCATGGTCTTTTGAACCATTTTAAGCAGCACTTGTTCCATAAGATTTGAACAAGGAGGAAAATTGACATGAGGACATTGGCAAATAACTAACCTCCATAGCTAAGTGTTTTCGCAGATTGACAAAATCTTGTATATTTTGCAAATGTAAATGATTGAATCTTTTAAAAACTATTGTAATACTTCATCATCATCCTTGTAAGGATTTGTTTGAGCAGAAAATGTTATGATTACATACTTAAATAGTGTAGCCTTTTTATTCCTTGGTTGCTAATTATGATTTATATCAAAATGGTTTATTATAACTATGTTAGTTAGTTTTAATTTTTCTTTTCAAGCAAATGAGCATGGGCAACATCAATATGAATGTTCATGGGAGTAATCTTGTTCATTTTATTTTATTTGTTTAGTATTTTATGTAAAATAGAGCTCTAGTTAGGAATGTTACCAATTTTTAATGGAATTGGTCTACATATGATGTGTTGCAACATTTCCGGGTTCTTGATATCAACAAGAGAATTGTCATTAATTGCAAAAAACCCCCAACAAATTGAGTTTTTATTGTTTGGTTTTCATTTATGAGCTTGAATTGTAATAATTGTAAGATGTAGCTCATCACACTCTACAAGGTGGTTGTCATATTGCAAGTGGACATTTTCAACATCTAACAAGTTAGTTGTTGGGTTCCTACTTGTGATTATCCTCATCAACACCACCAACACTTTCAAGAACCACAACCTTATCTTCTTCTACCATGGATTTTTTTCAGCAACAAACAAAGAAATGACAACCAAGATTGATTAAATCAAAATAAAAAGGGCCAAAAGTTTTTTTAAAAAGGAAAGGAAAAACCGAGCTTGGAAATTTATTGATCAATTAGACATTGCACGTGTGGACAAAAACTCACTCTTCATCAACTACCTCTAGTTGCAAAAGCGAATTGCAACATTCAGTGCTTGTAGTAGTCAAATGAAGTTTGATCGCTAACTAAGCGATCAAAGAACAAAACCGAGAACTAACAAGTTAATTTCGACACTTTTGAGAAACTTGCAAATGACTAGAAAACAAACACAAGAAGGAAAAAAATAAAATTAGAAGTTTAGCATTTTTGAAAACCCTACAAACAACCAAAGAACAAACACATGAAGAAAAAAATGAATTTAGGAAACTACAACTCACTAAACGATCAAATATCAAAACTAGGAGGCAACAAGTAACAAGCGAATTCCAACCGAATTGACTAAATCAGGGTTGCTGAGTTCAAATCTAACATTTTTGGACTTAATATTGTTATCCGTAAAGTCATGCTCTGTTGGGCCTGAGTTGCACCCCCTCATTTGTGATGCTTCATCCCCTCCTGGCTGTTGTCGGCAAAGTCATGAAATTTTATTAAATAAGGGTTCGAGACTAAGGATTAAATGTGCGAGGCTCAAGAACATTTCTCTATATAGCTACAGCACACATAACGGCAACAGTGATTGGTTGAAAGCATTCAGGGAAAAAAGAAAGGACAGGGCATGAAACTCAGTTTAGCACCAAATTTGCTGCTAAACTGAGTTTCATGCCCTGTTGAAGCCCAGTGTACTTTACCTTGGGTGCTGGTTCACAACTACACTGGGATTGCCACCTTTTTGAGCTCTTAGTGGCTATATTTGAATCCATAGGTGATAGATACATTTGGAGTTGAGTCCCTGCTTTTGTCTTAAGACATGATGTTTTGAAAATTAGAAGTAATCCAAAAAAAAATTGGGATTTTTACCAAATTTTAAGCAAATTCATGTAATTTGTTGATAGGTATCAGTGTTTTTTCTTTTTCAAAATTTTGGTCATCTACAAGAGGACTTTGTCAAATTTGGCTACAAGTCAAAGAGGAAAATAGAAAAATTTAGGGATTCGTCCTATGTATATTGGCAATATGTTGGAAGTTGGAACCAAGTGTTTTTTTTAGCGCGAATTTCCACCTCTTTGCCTTTCGAGAAAATGAAATGGAAATATTCTGTTGTTTATTCCAGTAATAATTATTTTGAAAGGTTGAAATGATTATTTTTTGTAATTGATTTGAAGTTGAAATTGAGTGATATTCAATCTACATGATCAATACTTCTTATATCCATTATCTGAAAATTATGAATTTGGTTGTATTCATTTCATAGTGATTAGTGATTGTCATTCATTAGCGATTTTTTTTTGGTTGAATTTTTGCATCATGGCAGCAAAAGAAAATAGAATGGGAATATTGTGTCACTTACTCCTTGTTTTCTTGGCAAAAGTTTGTCATTTTGTGAAGATTTTTTTTAAATTTTCAAAAGTGTCACCATGTTGGGACACTATTTTCAGTTTTGGGACAATGTTTCAAGGTTCGACAATTGGCACCTTTTTCAAAAATATTGTCATCGGTAATGTGTTACAATAGAAAAGTAAAGAAAAATTCAAACACACACACACACACACACACAAATAATGATATATAAAATTGACAATTTGTCGAATATCAATACCATTTTGATATTATAATTTGTTTTGAAAATTTTATATCATTATATCATTTATCATACCAATGTAGGATAAACCATGTATGTGCCCAACACATGTTGTCATCACCCTTTTGTTGGAATTGGCAGAAGAACTAAACCATGGAATTAGTCTTTTGTTAGATCCAAAAATTGAAATTGGAATCATGAAAAAACATTATTGGACATGGAATCAAGTTTTTTAGGTAAGAAAGTTGAACTTGTTTGAAGTTAATAAATAGGCTAAACTTTATAGAATTTGTTAATTTTGTTTAATTATTGAACTCTGTACCTACATAGACCCCTAAACCCTCCCACTCATTTCTAGCTTATGATTCATGTGTGGGGTGGAGTCCCCAAGTGGGGGAGTCCCAAAATAAAGGGCATTTGTTAGTAAATTGGGGCCAAATAACAAGCCAAAAATGCTCAAAGTTGGCCCCAAGTTTTTCCGGGCCTGAGTCCTAGTGGAAAATGGGCCCCAAGAGATTTCTACAAGTGTTCACAATTTTTTATTGGGCTCCACAAAAGGGTAAGTACCTGAGTAATATCAATGGTGTAGTTACTTTTGGCATGCCTTAAATTCAACACAAAGTGACCTCAAATTTAAGTTTCATATTCAATTGCTCCTCATTTTCAGGCCTACATTCTCATTGCTTTCAACCTTGTGCAAGTTGCATGAATGTTCCTTTTGTGTGCATGAGTTTCTTGTTGGCAATAAAATAGTGGTGAAGGTTTTAAAAATAAAAAAATAAAAAATTGAAACTCCAAACTAATTCTAAGCCTAAGCCAATGGACCTCTGTTTTGGCAAAAGAATTATATCTAGTGTGCCCCAATCAAATGGGACTAGGCCTACATTTATTATCATTTTACATGAGCAAGCAAATATAATATGACTAGTGGCAACTTTGGACAATTTTGTTGTTGTTTTGGAGTCAATTTTTTATACTTCCACACATGTTCTTTGAGTTTCAAAAGCAAAGGAAATAATAATAATAATAATATTTCTGATTAATTTTTCAGGGATAGGAATTACTCAAAATTAGGTCTAAAAATTGCAAAATCAGCTCCATTGAATTCTACTCATTTAGAGCTTTCCAACAGTATCAAGAGTGGGCCCCAATTTCTGAAAGTTATTTATTTATTTATTTTATTGAATTTTCTTTGAAAGAAATGTTCAACATTCAATAACCTTTGCACTATGAGCCTAAATGCTATTGAACTACTACCTTGCTGCTCCCCTACTCATTGAGAGCTTTCCAATGGTACAAAGAGCACAAGGAGGGGCGCCATGGCGGGGGTTTTTTCTGACGTATCTACTGGTAACAACCCACAGTTGAGTTATTAATAGGTAGAAACTGTGAATTGTTAGGAAGCAGGTGAAACAAGCCTGTGAGCTCAGCAACCATCATGGTTAGAGCATACCCTGACGGCAGCAGGAAAATGCCATGTACACTACTTTTGGATGAAGATTTGTAGAAAAACATTGTGAAACTGCTTGGGGACCGGGAAAAATGCTCCTGTCACCACGGCCCTGGTAGAGAGCTAGTAGTAGAAAATGACTCTTTCTCGTCAAGATAAATCACTCTTTCTCATTGGTTAACTACAATGATTGGCCCAGGTGGTAAGAGTTCAATAGTCTCTCACTTTTACAGTATTTCTTTTCAGGGTCATGGGTGGGGATGGGGGAGAAACTAAACAGTGCACACTGCATGTGGTAAATACTGATAGAGGCCTGCTGTTAGGTAGAGAACTGGAAGCTAACAGAAAATTGTTCGCTGACGACTTACCATCCTGCATGGCGCACAGTACTGACGGCGTGCTGGTTGACTGGCGCCACAAGGAAGGAGAAAGAAGGCGACATCTTCGGCACATGAAAGGAAAAGTGCCGCTCAACTCACGCATGATCATCAGTGCAGTGTAGTCAATCCACGTAATAGCTTCCTTTTTTGGGATGCCTTGTTGATGCGTCAGATCGTAGCAAAATGCGGTAAACAAAGATACAAGCCAGAGACAAAAAAGCAGGCAAACTTGTCAGGGAAGAATGCCGACGACCCTTTTAAAATGTGCCTCACAAAGTCTAAGCACGACAACAAGAAATTCAAGGAGATGGGTTTTGCAGGAGACCTGCAGATGTGTGCTTGATATAAATATTTTGAGAATTCATTGGGTTGTGAGAATTCTTTGTGCTCTGATAATAATAAGTTTCTGGAGTGAAGCTGTTTTGCCAGTGAAGTTGTAGTACTCATGGCGAGGAGAAGCAGCTGTAGTAGTGGAAGCTGCTGGACATTTGGATCTTCTTCATATTCACTAGTCTCTTTGATGCTGAAGAATTGCATTGGAGGTTTGGTGCTTTGGCACCTCCTCGTGTGCTTCCATTGCACAGTCGGTATGTACATCTTGTTGGATGCTTGAGATCAGTTTCTGATGAAAATTGTGAGTTTTTTTTGTGATGAATATGGTGAGTTCTTTTCTGATGGGTTGAGTGGAAGGTCTTCTGTAACACAAAGGATTTGTACATACCATGCAGTGGAAGGAGCGATCGGAGTGAACTATGGTCTTGTGGCGGATAACTTGCCGCAGCCGACGGTGGTGGCAAACCTGGTGCAGACACTTGGCATCAAGAACGTGAAGATTTATGATACGAATCCGACGGTGCTCAGTGCGTTTGCAAACACGGGTATTTCCGTCATCATTGCTGTCCCAAATGATGAAATCGTTTCTCTCGCAAGCAGTCCTTCTGCCGCTCTCACTTGGGTCCAGACCAATGTCAAGAATTTCTTCCCTGCCACACAAATCACTTACATTGTGGTCGGAAATGAGGTACATAATCAACTATCTCTGTAACAAAACGAAAATACTGGATTCATAACTTGGCAATCTTGGGATTCTCTGGAATTTTGTTTTTAATAACACGAGATTCTTAACTTGACAATTTTGGATTTCTGTGGGAAAAAAAAGAAGAGATTTGTAACTTTGGCAATTTTGAGGTTTCATGAAAAAAATTAAAAGTATGCAACTGTTTAAGCAACTATAACAACCCTTTCGAGTTCAATTGATATGCAACTAGGCATATAAGCATCTAGTGATCCTGCTCTAAATTAGGGTATGAACTCTGATGACGTTTTGCAACTCTTTGTTTCTTATAATCAGGTTCTCAGTGGCGACTCGTCAATCTGGCCATCACTTGTGCCAGCCATGCAGCAAATCTACTCAGCTCTCCGCTTTTATAGCTTGGATACCAACATCAAAGTCTCAACGCCACATTCACTCGGGGTATTGACAGCTAATTCATTCCCACCCTCAGCCGGCGTTTTTCAACCTAACATCGCAACATCCATCATGGCTCCTCTTTTGAGTTTTTTGAGCTCCACCCAATCTCCTTTCATGATCAATGCATATCCCTACATCGCTTATCGTAATGACGGGGGCCAGAACATTGCACTCAACTATGCCTTGATTGAGCCTGGTGCTGTTGGGATCACGGATTCGAATTCAGGGCTTCACTATTCATCCTTGATAGATGCCATGCTTGATACTACCATCTATGCAATGAAGGCTTTGAATTTCAATAACATCCCATTGATCCTCACCGAGAGTGGGTGGCCTTCACAAGGTGACCCGGATGAAATTGGTGCTAGTGTGGCAAATGCTGAGATCTACAACAACAATTTAGTCAGGCATGTTACTGTTGCACAGCCTTTGGGAACCCCCCTTCGACCTGGCGTCGAAATTGACACCTACATTTTTGCCTTGTTCAACGAGGATCTTAAGCCAGGAGCAACTTCAGAGCGAAATTTTGGTCTTTACTATCCCAATTTGACTCAAGTTTATCCCATCAATCTGAATCCGGCTTCTTCTCAGTTTTCAACAAATTTAGCATTAAGTTAGTCATGTTAGGTAGCCTTCAAGTTGAGTGAATGGGCACAGTTGCAGATTCTCAACATGTAAACTACTGTTGGAGTTGATCACATCAAAAGCTTGTCTTCCATTGTAGTTGAAAGGGAAAGTTTTGAATCAACAATAAGTTAGTTAGTGAATGGCTTGTGGTTTAAGGTTCCAGCATTCAACACCCACTGAAGCTTGATAACTAAAGATCATCATGACAGACCTAATGGCTCTCTCCTTTATGGCAAGCCGAAAGTCCAAGAATGTTGGGCTGTTAGTAGAAACAGAAAATGAAATAAGCAGCCATAGAACCATCTGTTCTTTGCTCTTCTTTCATAAAGACCACAGGTCCTTTAAGGTTTTTTTGAAACAACCAGAATCAACCGGTCGTCTCTTCTGATTTTTTTCAAATAACTGGAACTGATGATTCTCTGGATCTGGAACTCACAACCTGAGTCCTGACAAAGTAAAAACAACTGCTAAACATTCCTCAAAATGTGAGACCAAATGAAATTTACATCCTTGGCTAGTCCATTTCTAGTCCTGATCTGATCCTATCCATTCTTAGTCCATCCCCATAATTTTTAGTTATTGTATTTTGCACTACACTCAAAGGTGATCCATTTATGGTCCCCATTCCTCTTAGTTGATCTACTTTTAAGTAGGTAATTTAGATTTGAATACTTTTATCAATTTTGTTAACAAAAATTTATCCTAATCTAGTAACTAGATATAATATAATTTTCATGTTGAGTTGATACATTTTTGAAATTCATAAAATTGCTATTGATAACATTATGGTAAGATCTGATCTATTTCAACTACTGATAGGTTTTGGTGGTCATAGGTAATATCATAGATAAGTTTGAAAAGAGTTTAGTAGGATGCAAGGATAGGACTACAAGAGATATAGATTTGAAAATAGGGACAAACATGGAGAATGAGGGATTAAGGTAGGAGAGGAATATACATAGAAAGGCAAAAAAATAAGAAAAAATGGCAAAGGGACAAAATGAAGGAAAGAAATAGATGGCAATGTACATGATTTATATTTTAATTAAATTCATGCAATTATCGTGTTATAATTTTGCATAAAATTATGCGTTGTTTGTGTATTAAACATTCACATTCACATATGTCATTGAAAAAAATGTTTCATCCATTTAAATATTTAAATATTGAATATGTACGAATTTCATTCATATTAACCATAACATAGAATTTATGTAATTTTTTTACAAATTTATGAATTTTGGTAAGTTTGTGATGGTTTTTTACTCAAGGAACTTGATAGATGACCAAAGGCCAAGATTATTGAGAAAAAAGGGCAAATCCAATGCTAGAAAAAACATGTGTCATTTTGCACTTGTCATTGAAGTATTGATGCACCCTTGGTTCCTTGAGGAACAATATGAGGGACCAACTATAGCAACAAGGTCTTAGCCATAAAAATGATTTGTTGTTAAGCCACAAAATGCAATAAAGTTAAAGGACATATTGTAGAAGTCCAAAAAACCACTAAGGTCTTCTAGTGTCTCCTAAGGAAAATTCATAGATGGAGAGGAGGTGGTAGATGAGTAAACTAAAAATAGGAGCTTAATATGAGGAGGACGAAAATGTTCAAGTGTAAAAGGACAAGGATGCATGGAGCTATGGAACAACCACCTCCACCTCTAACACATTTACCATTCGTAGAAATTTTGCATCACACACAAGCAAAAAGGCCATGTTCTCCAATAGTAGAAACATAGTCTAATAATGCAAAGGGAGGAAGTACATGCAAAGAAGGAATGGGATCAATATGTGATTCCAACCATAGAATCTTGAACAACCATGTTCACCAACACATTCAACAACAATAATACCAAAACAATAAGTGAATCTTAAACTTGCACTTGTGACACCATAAGAAAATATGCTAGGTTTTTCTATAGGTTTTTGTGTAGGAGGTCTTGAATTTCAAGCTTATAAAAGCATTGGACAATCATTAAAGGAACATTCTAAGGATGCCAGTTCATTGTTTCACGCTCCAAGAACATCAAGTTCATTATTATATTGGACAAGAGGTGAAACACCATTAAAAGGTTGTTCCATGAAATGGCATAGTATGTTATGATGTTGGAAATGTTAAGGTTAAAATTACAATATCAATATTTTGAAGCTAATAAGTTGTAGTTAACAATGGAATATTAGATTACATTTAAATAAATATAAGGTTAAAAATAACAATTGAACCAACACAAAAAGTTTAGCAGAAGAAGAAGTTAGTTTTAAAATATCAACAATTCAATAAGGGTGCAAATGAGATAACATGAACCACACTTGCTTATTTAAAGGACTGCTTTTGGAAGAATATATATTTTAAATATTTTTAAAAATTATTTAAATTTTATTATTATTATATCAAGGTTTATTTAAAAGATTTCAAAATATATGTAATTTTCAAAAGTTTTGAAGTCTATTTATAGCTTAAAAAACACGCATTATAGTGCTTAATGAGTGCTTTTGAAAGCTTTTTATTCATCAAATATTTCTCAAAATAATTCACATGTTCCAATGATATATTATGAACTTTAATATATAAAAAAATCTTATACTTTCAACACCAAATTAAATTATCACTTCTAAACGTGAAAAATTAAACATGCATTACATTTATTGTGACTCCTATTAATTTGACTACATTCATAAGGTACACATGGATTTTTTCAATGAAAATTAAAAGAAATGTAATTTGGAACTACATGTAGATGCATTAAAACAGGTTAGGGTGGAAAAAGAAATGTTATAGTTAAAATTGAAACATTAGGATGATAAATATGAAAAGTTGAAAACACATGTTGATGGGAGTGCACCTTAGTGTGTTACATTGACTACACACAACACTAAATGATATCATATTGTAATTGAATAATAGTAACAAATTTTACAAAATCTAGAACGAAATTTAACAATAGTTATGAAGGTGCATGAGGAGGCATTCCCCAATTTATTATATGAGTCCCCACCACAAATTGCATAATATAAAACAAATAGTCTTAAATTTGAAGTAGAATTAACAAGTCCAAGTGGAAAGGTTGTAAAAATGAAAGTAGAAACAACAATAAACATGAAGAAATGAAAGGTGGAAGCATAATGGAGATGGCCTAGGGAATAGATGAAGTAGCACAATAATAGGAAAAGCTTTTAGCAAATTTGTTTATTATCATAGATCAAAGTCACATACAACAATCAACACATTCATTGTTTATACAATTAGATTTTACATATCATGTGACAATATCAGCAACTATAATATTTATAGATTTTGTGACAGCATTTGTACCATAAGTTTTTGTACTAAAGGGGAGGATAATGGCCATACACCATTCAAGGGGGAGGTTCAATGACAACAACCTAACTCAATAGTAAAAGATTAGATAATTCAAGGTTCAATGCATGAATCTATAATGAAACATTTAGTACTTTATAAACCTTAGTAATTATATTAGTAGGTTCAATTTTGTGCTTTATATTTTCAAGATTTTGAAGAGGGAATCCAAAGTAAAGGAGGGTAATGTTAAGGGTTGGTGAGGACTTGCATGGTAGTTTTGGACTTATTAGAACAAAAGAAAGGATTTGAATTATACTTTTGGAGGGAATATTTGAATTAATTTTCTTCCGTGAAAATGTTCATGAAGAGAATATGACAAGGAGGTCATTACTAGGGATATGATTTCAAAGTAGAAGAGAGGAAGAAGAAGAATTCAAACATGAAAAATTGTTTTGGATTTTGCTTTGGATTTTGTGTTTAAACTAATTTATGTTCATTTTGTTTTAAGCAATGAAGAATAATATGAATTTTGTTGCATCCTAATAATAATTGTGTATTTGAAATAATAGGATTATTATTATAATAGAAATATATATCGTCTATATTTCTTTCTGTAATATTTTAGATGTAAAGATTGAAGTGTAAATTTCGTGGTAAGAAGTTTTAGTTTAGGAATTGCACAATTTAATGCTTACCAATAATGTTTTGAAACATTGCTAAATTTAATTGATGGTACCATTAATCCCATTTATTCTTACATCTACTATTGCATATACTACTACATTCTTTGTGGATTTGGACCTTTCATCACATGGGCCTAGCGTAACCTAAACCCCAAATCTATGTCCATGTTAGTGGAGAAGTCTAAGACCACTAGAACAAAAGTGGCAATTCATGCCTAGTCTTTGCAATTAGTTTTTAATTGCAAATGACATTTGTGACTAACATCCCATTAGTGGTGTTGGAAAAGTTGCATATGACATTGGTCGCAAATGATAATGAACTTTGGATGTAAGAAAAACTTAACAAAATACACCTTCATCCTTTGATTGGCCATATATGTATTGTCATTTACAACTAAAAATTTGCAACTATTTTGGTGAACAATGAGAACAAATGATGTGTTGCCACATGTCCCATCTATTATTTATTTTAAATATCTTAAATATAAATTTGAAATAATCTAAGATGTTTAATTTATATGTTTGGAATTTTTTTGATTGTGACATGTGGCAAATCAAAATGTGCCATGTTAAATTTGTCCAAAATCAATTTACGTAAGTAGGTGAATATGTATGTAGGCCGAACAAAATAGGTAAGTAAAAAGGATCTACCTACCTATTTATTTAGACTAGGCACCTACCTACCTACCTAGGTTAGAATCCTAGATATATATTTAGGTAGGTAGATAAGCAAGTAGTTAGTTTGATAGGTTGGTCAGGGAATTAAGGTAAGTAAGGGGTAGGTACATAAATTGTTTTTGAAAATTTTGGGTTAAGCCTTTTTAATTAACTCGTCCCATATGGCCCATGTTATTTAATGTGAAATTGTAAGAAAAAAACCTTATTTATATACTTTTCAAGATGAAAATGGAAGACAAAATTTATGGGATAGAATTTGAATTTGCAACTTAATTGTAAACTATATTCTAATTAAAGAGTTTAGTTGCAAACTACTTACAACTAGAAGGCTTATTACACATCTTTAATCTTTTTTTAAAAAATTATATAATTAAATAAGTATGTGACTAACTAACTAGCTTACTAATTAACTAATGAAAAACCTAGTTATTAATTAATTAATTATTTAATAAACTACCTAATTCAATACTTTAAAAACTAATAAACTAATTACACATAGTAATTTTTAGTTACGTAATCATATATTGATTACTTATTTAAAATATTGGGCAAAAACATGGTAAAGTAGACAACTAAATATCCTTGGCAATCTACTTAACAAGTAGAAAGAAAATAACAACAAAATCCATCATAAACCATTTGTATGTAGAATATTTTTACTTGAATGATCGAAAACAAAATAGTTCTTCACTATTGTGCATTAACTTTCAAACTTCACATTATAAAAGTAGGTTAAAAGCAAAATTTTAAAAATACAAATAGATTTTGTAATCTACTTTTCATCTACTTTTTACATTGTGGACTTTTGTAAAATACATGGTAAGTAGGTTCTAACAAATAAAAAATAGAATAATTTTTTTATACGGACCTTAAGAATACAATTATCTTTATATCCTTACCTAGTATCAATATTTCCCATTAGATTAAATGTGTTAAGGATTCCCAAATCACAAATTTACCTTGTAGTAAATAGGGATACTTTATACCTACTTTTAGAATTTATTTGTTTTTAATCTTTTGAAATAGATTTTTACAAATGTAATAAAGGGCACCAAGGGGATTCTATCATATTTCCATCCATTTTGATGTTACTTTATTACATTTATATGCATAATACAAGATAAAAATGGAGATATTTATGTTTTTTGTATACTTTGCCATGTTTTTTCCCTATTAATAGATAAATAAAAATGTGTATTCAATTTTTTAAATTATTGATTATACCATATTATTATCTAATTAATAAGTTTTAAATATCAATCATAAATACTAAAATAATAGTATAAATGTTAATTATTGAATCAATTATTATTTTTGTAAAAAAACATAGAACCATTATACATAATTTATCACATACACATGTACATCCTAACATGCACCCATATAATAATTAATAGAATACATTTAATACACCATTATAAACTTAGACACCTTGGAGTATGCATAATACAATTTGAATACACATAAGGTTGGAACTCATTTGGCCACATTTGTAACTAATGGGACATAGATGGGTTTTCTTGGATGAAAACCATGTTAAAAGTTGTCCAATGGAAAAAATTAAAAAGAATTAATCACAAATTAACTACAATGTAGTTGTAAGCATAACCAAATGCAAAACATAGTTGTAAAAATAACCAATGATAGTCATAACCAACAAATAATTACAAGTAATCACAAATTGATTGGTTACTAAAACCCAATTTTCTTCTAGTGGACAAACATGAGATATTTGCAACACTAGTCATGAAAACATTGAACATACAGCATGCACTATGGAGGTGGATTCAAAACAATGTTTAGATCTAATGTGGGCACACATGCAAATTAATGTTGGCAAAATGAATAAGGTCAAAAGTAGTCACTTTAATACTATTAGGAAAAGTTATAAATGAGGATGAGTTCAAAGCAAAAATTAATTAAAAGATTTTAAACCTGTCAAATTAGAAATCTCCATCCCATCCATGGTTAGTAAGATTGGGCATTTGTTTGCCTATGATTTCAAATCTGAAGTCCATTCAACATTTATGCAAAATGTTTGTAAAGATAGTTGTGGTTCTAAACAAAGCTATGTGCTTAAGTTTTTTGGAATCAAACCTTTTCATCAATTGTCTCCATTTCCTTTTCAATCCACCAATCCAGCACTCCGCTTACATTATGTACACATCAACAACCACAATGTTGTTCATTGAATAGATTATCTTGTGCATGTTAAACCAAACTTTGTGGGCCACATCATTGTAAAAATGCAATCACATCAAATGAGTCAACGATGATGAAGGACTTAAAGACTACAATCCTTTTTTGGTCATTTTCACTTTATCATAGAAAGGACTTTTGGGATCAAATCTTTTGCAATATGTTACTAAAAATACATATAATTTTTTCAATACATCACATTTTTTGTATTAACTTTTCATGAATAACTAAGAATTCTAAAAAAGTGTATAGATTCTACCAAATTATGTGTTTTTTTTTGAAAAATTATCTTAATTTCAAATTGTATGAAAATATTTTAATTTTTTAATTTTTTTTTACCTCATAAACTACAACTTTGTTTCAGATGTCATGTACATTACACCCCATTTACATGTATGTGGTAAAGGATTTTTGAAATTTAAAATTATGTTCAATAGATTTTTAATTTTTAAAATTTTAAAATTTCACAACTTTCAAATTGTGAGTTTTTTAAAATGTGGATAATCAATTAATATCATCTCAAAAAAAATTTCATCAAAATTCCTTTATAAAGATAGTCTTTAATTTAATAATTTGTAAAATTGATTATTTTTTATGCAATTGTTTTTCAAGTTCAAAGGTCTTTTATCAAAACCAAAACCCAAAATATTTTTTTTGAGTTTTTGTTTTGAATTCTTCAACGTTCATATTAGTCATTTAGCACTACATTCCGTGATTAACATGGGATTAAAGTGGCACCACAAAAATATATCTAACAATTTTACAATTTTTATAAAGTTTTGGGGGTTGCCCAACATGCTTTTTGGTTTGTTTGATTGTGACTACACCCATAAGGTTTATGGATCATGATGAACGTGCCATCAATGAACCCAATGCAACCCTGGAATTATAATATGGTGATGCCCAACACAATTTATTCTTATATTATGGGCCATTAGAATTGATCCCCAACTACATCATTGATGAAATATGTTTTAAGGATGGCATTATCACAAACGAGATTGTTCAACCAATTCCATAAAAAATGCATCATAAATGCAAACATTGTCATGTTTCATGTACAAAAATGAACTACAAAAAACACTATTTTATCAATTTTGAAAAACACCTTGTTCAAATGTGGTGATCACATATAAACCCATATTGTAATTTGAAACTTTAAAACCAAAATTTAAACCCAAACCCTTAAAATTAAAACCCTAACCTTCACCTTTAAAAGGAAATCCCTAAACACAAACCGTAAAACTAAAACCTTAATCCTCAAACCCTACTTTGAATGCTAAATCTAACCCCCCTAAAACTAAAACCCTAATCTCAACACTTTAAACTACAACCCTAACTTTAATCCTAAAACTAAAATTGTAATCCTGACTCTAAATCACCAAAGCTATAATCCAAACCCCCAAACCCAAACCTTAAAACCAAATCCTTAATTCAAACTTTAATTTCAAATCCAAAAATCCAAACCCAAATCAAAATCCTAAAACCAAAACTTTAAATTCAAGATTTCAATGTGTTGTCACTTGTGGATTGTATGTGGCACATAATGATGGGTACCATTAGTAACATCAACTCATCAAGTTTGACAAAAGTGAAATTCATCAAAGTTTTAAACAACCTTTTGTATTGTTCATGTAATAGGGAGTGCATTTGAAACTCTTACATCGAAATCCATTCACTAGCCCACACCCTTGTTGAACTCATTTGTTGTTAAACAAAATGTACAATTTTACAAAACATGTACACAAAAATCTCATTATTCTTATGCATGCATGTTCAAACTAAACACAATGTATAGATTCAAATTCAAAAAATAACAAAACAAACTTCCATGCATGTTATTAAAAATGAACAAGAATACAAACGATTCAAACTTATCTCCTTATAGATATTAAATGATTTTTGCTAATAACTAAAATAGTTACCTAACTAAGTAGGAATTGATATACTAACTAATAATTAATTAGTGAACATTCATATAAATTATAATTTAACATATATAAATATAAAATGGACAAGGAGTTAAAATTATATTTCTGATAAAATTAAAACCATGGCACAAAGATGAAGCCATGATCTCCAAACTAAAAAACCCCTCCGATAGCAAGGGTCATGGTTTACCTTTTTGCCCAAGGTTAAAGATAAAATTTGGATTGTATTTTTTATTTTGATGTTTAAGAACATGGATAAAGATAAAAGGTTTGGATTTTGAAATAAAATTGTGGTAACCCCTATACACCTAAATAGGCCCTATGTAGCACCCAAGGTATCTCTTCACCTAAGTAACCTCGAAAATGACAACTATGTATGCCTTCATTTAGGTAGGCCCCTATGCAATCTTTATTAATTATCTCCTAGGTAGCTTTTAAATAATTCTTAAGTATCTTCTAAATAGCTCCAAAAGTAGCCTCATAGGCATCACCTAACTTAAAAAGTTCTTATGTAATCTTAAGCTAGTTCTAATAACCCTAAAAATCCCTGGATATCTCCTAACTTAGGAAATCCTTCGATAATCTCCTAATAGTCCATTAGGTATGCTCTAACTTAAGAAGTTTTTATGTCTAATTTTCTAAATACCCCTTTGGTAGCAAATTGACCCTTAAATTGCCCCAAAATAATATTTACATAACCCCTAAATAGCACCCTTAACATGGAAAGTTTTTAGGTAGTTTCTTAAATAATCTTTAAGTAGCCCCAAGATAGCCTCATATAGAACCCCACAAATATCCCTTAACTTAAGAAGTCCTTAGATAGGAACTTAGATTATCTTCTAGGTAGTCATAAAATAGCCAAAAATAACCCCTTAGGTAACTCAAAAATAACCCCAATATAATTTTATAAGGAGCCCATAACTCAGAAAGTCATTAGATAAAGAGGCCTAAATAGTTCCTTAGGTGAATAAGTGACCCATGGGTAACTAGATAGGTGACCTATGGGTAAATAGGTAGCTGATTAATTCTTGGGTAAGTAGATAGGTAACCCCTAGGTAGATAGGTGGGTAAGTAGCCTATGGGTAAGTAGATAGGTAGTTCATAAGTAAGAAGTTAAGTCTACCTAAACTTGTTAACCCCTACTAGGTAGCCCTTATTCGGTAATCCTAGTCTATGGTCATGAAGGTAAACCGTAGTGTGGTTATCTTTTGAGGACTTTATCTTATGCTTATCTTGTTGCTGCACTTTCTGGATAGCTCAAAAAGGGAGGATAAGTGGGACACTCCGGATCAAAATGGGGCTGAATTTGAATATTACTTTATGGATAACTTTCTTATGTCACATTTTCGTACACTTTAGTTTTTAAAAATTCAACAATTAAAAAAAATAAAAAAATTGACCCTTTTATGGGAAATCTTATTTGAGATGATCACGAATGATTCCAAAATTTGGAGAGAATTAGGTCACATTTTGACACACTTTTAAAAGCTTTGCAACAGTTTTTCATTGGTTTCCAAGAGTTTTGTCTAAACAGTTTTCTACAAACTTTTCATCAATTGACAAGAGATATTGTTTTGGCATAATCCCAAATAATACTCCACAGTCCATACAACAGAAATTGCACCCAAAAACAACGAGACAAAACAAAACTCTGATTTTCAGATGGAGAAACCCAACAAGAAGAAGGAAGCACCCTATGTAGACAAGAAATATTTTTTTCATTGTATTTGTGTCCCATAACTAACTCATGGTGGTCAACCATGAGCTTTGCATCCACATGTATCTACCAACTTAGGAGTCACCAAGCGCCTAACATACTTAGTACTTAGCTAACTACATAGTAACCATTTATATTCCATACCCACTTACATACTATTCTTACCCACTTATATAGATAATTACCTACCTAGAGTGGAGGTTTACATGAGGACAAATTACCAAGGTTCTAACCAAGGTAGAACCTTGGTGACTTGGGCTAGAATGAACCAGCACCCACCAAGACAACATTATGTGAATATTCACCTATTATATAGCTTGGAAAATAGGTGAATATTAGGTAAGCAGTCTATGGTTTATACCAATGTTCATTGGTTTTCTCTTGGGGTCATAATTGGTTGGATACATTATTAGATTTTTGAAACACGATTCATTCGTTATCAATATCAAAGTAATACCCCCCATTCTTCAATATACTTAATTATTTTTCAAGTATTAATTGTCACGTATAAGGGTTGGTCCTCAAATACTTACTTTGAAAACTATTCATTATATTTCCTAGGTAGGATAAGTAATAGGGTTTTTTTTCGAAAAATTATCAGAAACATGTTATTGAAGCATTATTGAAACATTGTTAAAGAATTCATTATTATCAATAAAAAGGAGCCAATTGAAAGAAATGGAGTTGGATTGATGAAACAACATTGGGCTTAGGTCTCATTGCACAATGTATATGAACATGATTCTTGGCAAATCCAGATCTGATCCCTGTCTATTCTTAGTCCATCCTCACTAGTGTGGCCTGTGCCATTGGCCCAAGTGTAAACCCATTACAAAATAGGGAAACTCAACATTGTTTTGCAATGTATGTATCAATTTTTTGAACAGCCAAATATGAAAGGAAATCATGCTTGAATTGATAGGTAGTTCATAAGTAGGAAGATAGGTATACCTAACCTAGATAAATAGCCCCAAGGTGAATAGGTGAATAAATAGCCAATGGGTAAGTAGATAGGTAGTTCATAAGTAAGACGGTATGTAGACCAAACCTAGATAAGTAGCCCCTAGGTAGATAGGTGAGTCAGTAGCCAATGGGTAAGTAGATAGGTAGTTCATAAATAAGAAGGTAGGTAGACCTAACCTAGATAAGTAGCCCCTAGGTAGATAGGTGAGTAAGTAGCCAATGGGTAAGTAGATAGGTAATTCATAAGTAAGAAGGTAGGTAGACCTAACCTAGTTAAACCCTATTAGGTAGCCCTTTATTTGGTAACCTCTAGTTTATGGTCATGAAGGTAAACCCTAGTGTGGTTAGAAAAGTGACTATGGTAGTCACTTTTGAGAACTTTATCTTGTGTTTATCTTGTTTCTGCACTTTTAGGGATAGCACTTTGACCGATAGCTCAAAAAGGGCGGACTAGTGGGATGGTCTGGATCAAAGTGAGGCTGAAACTCAAAAAGGGAGCATGAGTGAGATAGTCCAGATCAAAGTGAGTCTGAAACTGAAGATTACTTTATGGATAACATTTCTGTGCAATTTTTACAAAAATTTCAATGAGTTTTTACAAAAAATTTGATCAATTTGTGCTAAATCTTATTTGAGATGATCACTACCTTAGTACCTTGGCCAATTTGACACTAATCATATTATTTTCAGAAATGTTTTGAAATTTTTCAAAAATTATCCAAATCAAAAAACATTGTGAAGGAAAATAGTGAATATTTAAGAATATTCCATTTGTTAAATGAATGTTTCAAAATTAATTAATTATTCGATGGACATGTGTTGAAATGGCCAAGGTACTACTATGGGTAATGAACGATTCCAAAATTTGGAGAAAATTAGGTTACATTTTGACACACTTTTAAAAAGTTTTGGCACTGTTTTCAGCTGATTTTCTACAGTTTGTCAAGACAGATTTCAACAAGCTTTTATTGAGTTGAAACTAAATCTTGTTTCAGATGCCAGAATTCAGAGAAATTTTAGTCACATTTTCTCACTTTGAGCAAGTAATATTCTTTTTGACATTAACTCTTCTAAGTTTTGGGGCAGTTTTTCCACAAACTTTTCATCAATTGACAAGATGATTATCTAGGTAGGGTGGAGGTTTACATGATGACAGGTTACCAAGGTTCTAACTAATGTAGAACCTCGGTGACTTGGGCTAAAGTGAACCAGCACCCATCAACACACCATCCACTGGATGCACATTATAACTCAAGTTGCGGATGAACCTCAACTGAGTTAATATTTGGTTTCACCTTAGTAACCCATTGTGTCAGAAATAAGTGATATATATATATATAGGTATATAGCTCAAAAAATAGGTGAATATTAGGTGAGTAGATGGTTTATATCAATGTTCATTGGTTATTTATTTTTTCTCATAACTGGTTGAATAGGTTATTAAATTTTTAAAAAGCTTTAGATTCATTAGTTATCAATTTCATTATCAAAGTAATACCCTTGATCATCAACGTACTTAATTATTTTTCAAGTAATAACTGTCAATTATGCATAAGGGTTGTTGGTTTTCAAATACTAGCTTTGAGATCTACTGGTCATAGTTCCTAAGCAGGGTAGGTGGTAATAGGGTTTTTTTTTTTTCTTTGTTTTTCTATCATAAACAAGTTCAGGGTTTTAAGATTGATAACCTATGTAGGTGAAATTTCAATCATCTAGGTACATTATTAAAATTTGAAAAATTCAATACCCAATTGGTAGGTGATTTTCACATAAATCTACACCTGGTTGGTAGATTATCAATAAATGACTGCCCAACACTGGTTTATACGTTTACACATAGAAAAGGGTATTTTCTTACATATCTACTGCTAACAACCCACAGTTGAGTTATTAATAACCAGGAAAGTAAAATACAGACAATGAGCTAACCAACCCACCATGGTTAGAGCATGCCCAATGGCAGCAGGAAAATGTCTTTGTACAGTACATTTTGGATGAAGATTTGCAGAAAGAGACTGTGCAGCTGCCAGGGGCCTGGAAAAGTGCACATCTTATCACTGCTTTCCTAGAGAGCCAGTAACAGGCAATCACTGTTCCTCAGCAATCTAAATGATTGTTTCTCATTCGCCAACTACAATAATTGGCCCAGGTTTGGCCTAGTTGGTGAGAGTTCAATAGTCTCTCATGTTTTACAGGACTAGTGAGGTGCTCCTGTTACCATGGCCCTGGTAGAGAGCTAGTAGTAGGAAATTACTCTTTCTCATCAAGATAAATGACTCTTTCTCATTGATCAACTACAATGATTGGCCCAGGTGGTAAGAATTAAATAGTCTCTCACTTTTACAGTAGTTCGTTTTATGGTCATGGGTGGGGATGGGGGAGAAACTAAACAGTGCACACTGGATGTGATAAATACTGATAGAGGCCTGCTGTTAGCTAGCTAGAGAAGTGGAAGCTAACAGAAAACTGTTTGCTTACAACTTACCATCATCCATCCTTCATGGTGCACAGTACTGACGGCGTGCTGGTTGACTGGCGCCATAAGGAGGAAGAAAGAAGCGGCAACAAAGAAGGCGACATCTTCGGCAAAGGAAAGGGAAAAAAAAGCCGCTTTTGAAGCTCATGATCATTGGTGCCGTGCAGTCATCCCATGTAATAGCTTCCTTTTTTGCGATGCCTTCTTTCATGCTTCCAATAGAAAATAAAATGTGGTAAACAAAGTACGAGCCAAAGATTAAAAGCAGGTCAAGTTGTTGTAGGGAATAACACATGCAACATGTGAGAGAATTGGGTTGTGAGGATTCTTTGTGCTCTGATTAGTATAAAGTTCTGGAGTTGCTGTGTCACCGGTGGAGTTGTAGTACTCAAGGCGAGGAGGAGCAATAGTAGTAGTAGTGGAAGCTGCTGTTATAACGGCTGCTGGACATTTGGATCTTCTTCATATTCACTAGTCTCTTTGATGGCGAAGAATTGCATTGGAGCTTTGGTGCTTTGGCACCTCCTCATGTGCTTCCATTGCGGAGTCGGTATGTACATTTTGTTGGATGCTTGAGATCAGTTTCTGATGAATATATTGTGAGTTTTTTTCTGATGATTTTCTCATGGGTTGAGTGCTTGGGTCTTCTAACACAAAAGACTTGTACCATGCAGTGGAAGGAGCAATCGGAGTGAACTATGGTCGTGTGGCGGATAACTTGCCCCAGCCGCACGTGGTGGCAAACCTGGTGCAGAGACTTGGCATCAAGAACGTGAAGATTTATGATGCGAATGAGGCGGTGCTCCGTGCGTTTGCAAACACGGGCATTTCCGTCATCGTTTGTGTCCCCAATAATGAAATCGTTTCTCTCGCAAACAACCCTTCTGCCGCTCTCAATTGGGTACAGACCAATGTCAAGAGATACTTCCCTGCCACACGAATCACTTACATTATGGTCGGAAATGAGGTACATAATCAACTATCTCTATAATAAATATATATATATAAACTGGATTCATAACTTGGTAAATTTGGGATTACCAACTCCAATTGATATGCAACTAGCTATAGAAGCATCTAGTGATCCTGATCAAATTTAGAAATATGAATTCTGATGGCATTTTGCAACTCTTTGTTTCTATAATCAGGTTCTCAGTGGCGACTCGTCAATCTGGCCATCACTTGTGCCAGCCATGCAGCAACTCTACTCAGCTCTACGCTTTCATTTCTTGGATACCAACATCAAAATCTCAACACCACATTCAATGGGGGTATTGGCAGCTTCATTCCCACCCTCAGCGGGCGTTTTTCAACCTAACATCGCAACATCCATCATGGCTCCTCTTTTGAGTTTTTTGAGGGCCACCCGATCTCATTTCATGATCAATGCATATCCCTACTTTGCTTATCGGGCTGATGGGGGCCAGAACATTGCACTCAACTTTGCCTTGATTGAGCCTGGTGCTGCTGGGTTCAGGGATTCGAATTCAGGGCTTCACTATTCATCCTTGTTAGAAGCCATGCTTGATGCTACCATTTATGCAATGAGGGCTTTGAATTTCAATGACATCCCATTGATCCTCACCGAAAGTGGGTGGCCTTCAAAAGGCGACCCACATGAAATTGGTGCTAGTGTGACAAATGCTAGGATCTACAACAACAATTTAGTCAGGCGTGATACTGTTCGACCGATTCTCGGAACTCCCCTTAGGCCTGGGGTTGAATTCGACACCTACATTTTTGCCTTGTTCAACGAGAATCTTAAGCCTGGCCCAACTTCACAGCGAAATTGGGGTCTTTATTATCCCAATTTGACTCAAGTTTATCCCATCAATCTGCGACCCACTTCTCAGTTTTCAACGAATTTAGCGTTAAGTTAGTCATTTCAGATTAGCTTCAAGTTGAGTGAATGGGCACAGAAGTTGATTCTCAACATGTAAACTACTATTGGAGTTGATAATATAAAAGGTGTGTCTTCCATTCGTAGTTGAAAGAGAAATTCTTTGAATCAACAATACTTGGTTAGTTAGTGAATGGCTTGTACCAGCATTCAACATCCACTGAAGCTTATGACTAAAGATCATCATGACAGACCTAAATGGCTCTGCCCTTTACGGCAAGCCCAAAGTCCAAGTCAGTGTTGGGCTGTTATTAGAAATAGGAACAGACCCTAGGCGGTTATCAGGGAGGTTCTTAAGATTCCAAATCATGGGTTTTTTAAACCAAGTCACCAATTCTGGTAAAAGATCTGGTAACCATCTGTTCTTTACTGGTTCTATCATAAAAACCACTGGTTCTTTCAAGGTTTTTTTTTTGTAATAACCAGAATCAACAGTTTGTTTATTCTGATTTTTTTTCAAACAACTAGAACCGTTCCGTCTTTGGATCTGGAATATTTTGAAAAGGGAACCAGTGGTTCTATAAAAATTCAAATACTTGCACAACACTGGTCCAAACTACCAACAGTTTTATAAAAAAAAGAAATGATCCATGTTGTTCCCAAAACATGAGCTCCCAATATGACTCACTAACACCTGGTGAGCATTCCTCAAAATTTGGGACTAAGGGTGGGCGACTTTAGATGGGAGTCCAAGGTCCAGGGACCAATGAATTCAAGCAATCTTCTTGGTCGAAAGCTTTAAATTGGTTCCCAGGCCTTTGGATGAGGGTCCAAGACTAAAAAGTGGCAAATTGAGGCTAAACTTACATGGCACCTGTTTTGGAGGGAAAATCAATTGATTCAGACCGAAAAATAGTGTTAAAAGGAAAGCCCCTGATTTGGGGAACTAAAAATCAAGCTAGGGACCAAGGTATAGTCCACCACAAGGATTCAACTTGCTTCAAATCAGTCCAAATTGGTTCCTAGGAAATTGGACCCAGGACCCTTATCTAAAGTGGGCCTAAATGAACATTCCTCAAATTTTGGCTTGGAACCAGCAACATTCAAAATAGGAAATGTTCCATGAAGTTCCTAAATAAAAATTCAGTCTTTTTTTCATTGATGTGCTAACATGACATAATCAATAATAACATGGTGTAATCAGCAAAGGACTCTCTTATCCTTTTGTGCACTTTTCATAGACAAAGGGGGTTGACCAGTGTTAGCCTGCACTTGATTTTTTGCAATATCCACCAGATCAGTTATTAAAAAAAAAGAAATCACTTACACATATGGTATCAAGTAATGAGATTTTTCAGATTTTTTAGGACTCGCCTGGTATCAGCTTGTTGGAATAATTAACTAATAGGGGTATCGATTTTACTTTTACTTGTAAGAACCGGCTGGTATGCATAAGGGTCAGTTTTCCCAAGACCTTGATGAGAACCGGCCAATATAGTGCCTAGGTTTGTTATCAAACAATTTTCTTTAAAGCAATTTTTTTTCCATTATTTATGTCTTCATTCTTTTCACATTTCTTATTTTCCTATTATGATTCTTTTCATATTTCTGAATTTCACATTTCAGGATTCTGATTTTCTATCATAATCTTTTGATATGAGAAGAAAAATGGTATCAATTCTGTGAGATCTTGAAATGTTACACTTGCTCTATATCACATATCAATGTCAAAGAGCTCAAGCAAAGGAAGAATATGAACATAGCACCAAAGAGTTTGAACAATGAATTTAAATCCAATTATGTTGAAAGGGAAAAGGTTTTGGTTTGTTATCACGATCTTTCAATCTGAAAAGACAAATGGTACCAATTATGTGAGATCCTAGAAAAGCAAGTCATGAACATCCTACATTTTTCCATAACTAATGTGGACATTCCTCAATCCCACAATGGCTTATAATGTGAGATATTTGACAATAAAAGTAAAGGGGAACTGAAACTTCACTGCAAACATATTAAAAACCATGATCAATTCTTGAGAATGGCCACCTTGCAAACTTGCCAAAACAACATAATCACTTCAACTATTGTAGTTTTTGTTAAACCATAGATTAGGGGAAGCAAAAGTTCATTGATACAATGGTATGCCACCATTTAAATCTAAGGGTTGAAGCAAAGTTGGCCAAAAAACTCCACTTGCTAATCACTATAAAATAAATCCACACTTGCCCACAACTACTCAAAACTAAAAAATGGAACAGAACTAGCAACTAGTAAATAAGCTTCCAAATTATGCATGGGATCTTCTTAATTAAGAATGTGCCAAGTTGATCCCATGCATAATTAGAAATGGCCAACTTAACTGACCAATACAATCAACCACTTGGGCTGGCACTTAAAACTCTGCCTAATGGCAAAGCAATTCCATAAGAACTAGAGCAAAAAGCTCATCAACATTCACATCCATCACTCCAACTCATGATCAACATTGATATAACCAATTTTATTTCAATAATGTATCAAATTCATCAATGATAATTGCCTCTTCCATAAGGAATTTATCAATGGACTATCATTCTTGTGGGCAATCTGATCATTTTTTCATTATCATCAACAACTCGTCCAAATTGTCAACTCCTAGCATATAGTGCCAAAGGCTTGTGAACACTCTAATTATGTTGAAAATTTCATCAATTTCAATCTAGGACCCAAGAATCCCCAAAATTTGTCAAACCACAAAAGAAACATTTGGAAACCAAGTTTCATGGGACTTCCACCAAGTCAAGGGTAGTACATCATCCTCTAATTTCACATGCGGATGATAGAATAAGCCTAATTCATTCTTTAGCAACCCATGCAAAGTGGTTACATTTGAAGTCAATGCCCCAAACATGAAATCATTATCAACTAGTGCTACTTCAATCAAGCCATAAATGATGGGGTTTAGGAAATGAAAAGCAACCACCAACAATGGTAACAAAGTCTTGTTATCATACTTAGCCAAAAATCCAGTTAGACTTCCAAACCAAACACAAGAGTTTGTGAAATGGGTGAGTGACCCTTGTGTCAGCTATTACAAGATACATTTCATCTTACTGTAAAAGAAAAAGCGGGAGGTTTGTTAACCCCAATAGAATGAGAACAAAGAATCAAATCATGCGTAATCAGAGTAGCCCCAAAAGGTATCTTCTCTCATATCACATACAAGTAATATTCCTAGGTCTTCTCCAGGATTGATTGGAAGAGCAGGGCCTTCTAACCATGAGAGTAAAGTCTGATCCTGGTGATCTTAACCCTAGAGCTCAACCCTTTTGCATGGAGAAATGGCAATGGACTTTAGTAATATTCTGCTCTATCTCGTCTTCAGAGGATTAATGGCCAAAAGATCTACCTCCTGTGAAATCTGTGGTGGCTTTTTTGGGTTTTGTAGTAGCCATTTGGTCTGAGATGAGAAAGGACCGCATCTCACAATTTCGAAAATGTTGATGGAGCTCATTTTGTATGACACCAGAGCAGTCATGTCCAAACAGCTGCAGCATGTTGGTAATGAAGCCACTGTGTGACACCACTGCAATTTGTGACTCCTTGCGATCCAGTAGCCATTTGACAAACACCCGTGCACGGTTGCGCACTTGATCAGGAGTCTCCCTGTAATCAGGTTCCCACCATGTGTCCTCATCTGTTGCTACCTCTGAGAAATCAATAGCTGGGAATTGAGTTTTATAGAAACTGATTTTCCGCCGCTTGTCACATGGGTGCATCCCATGCATCTCCCTACACCATTCATTTGCAACAAACAAAGGAGCTCCAACACTGCTGATTGAAGCATGTTGAGAATTTCCTACACCATTGACCATCAATGCAGAACTTATGGCTTCCCCTTCTTGCAATGCACCTGATGCCCATACAGCTACAGCAGTCTGCATGGTGCGCAGAAGTGGTGACATGACCACCAGCTCAACGCTAATATGTGTTCTCTCAACATGTTGATGCAAAGCTTCTGCTTGCTGCCATCCAAGAGATGTCAAATTCGCATCCTCAAACTCCGGGGACATGTAATTTGCACGATCCACCTCTCCTGCCACATTGTGAGATCCCTGGCCATGCCGCACCACATGGATGACCTTGCATCTGTGCACAGGGTATAGAGATGCTTCTGGAAAACTTGCAGATGCTGACATATCATCAGTCATGATGACGATGACTCCTTTTGTCAAATCTCCGGATGTGAGGTTAAGAACAGGGAATCGACAGACGCTCAAAAAGGTCAGATTTGAAGAGCAGGAAGATAAGGAAGAGAAGGATTGCCTGGGACTTCCAAAAGCCTGTGACTGGGAGTAAAACACACACACACACACACACATCAGCTCACTCCACTACTTCTTCCACAAATTCTGCGCAGATCCTCTTCCTCTTCTTTCCTCCACAACCGTATCCAGCACTCGATCCCCTCCCAAAAGCACGAAAGCTGAGAAGCCCGAAAGCAACAGAGATCTCTCAAAACCGGAAAACTCTGAAAAAAGAATGAAACAAAAAAAATCTCCGCAAGTAGAGAAAGCAAGCAACTCTAGATATTCAAATCTCTGAAAACACAAAACCGGAGAAAAGCTTCGAAATCCAAATGTCTCACTGTTAGCACCAAAGAGGAACAGATCTCTGAAACCTAAACCTGTGCAAATCGCGCAAAACCCTAATCTAGCGTAAGAGCGAAGCCCTAACCAAAAGCTGTGAAACCCTAATCTCTGAAAACCTCCCAAATCACGCAAAGCCCTAATCTCTCGTCAGCGCTAAACCCTGACCCTAATTTCGCAAAATCATTTGTTTTTGGGTGCAATTAAACGAAATCATTTTCAACACAGTTTTTACACAAATTCCCAAAATAATCAGCCAGGTACCCAAATAATAAGTTAATAATATACCTAGGTATATGGGCTTTAAATACTCTACCTTGGGAAGGGTGGAGGTATATATATATACTAGGGAGGGCACAACATTTTTATTCCAAGTTGAAGGAGGGGTTGAAGGAGGGGTTTTTTTGCTCAGGAGGTGGTGCTCGTTTGTCTAGGCAGGTTTGCATGAGTCCTAGTTGGCCTGCTAAGAAGATACTTTTTAAAATTGGAGTTAACTTATATTTGAACACATTGGCCCTTCTCTTTTGGTGGTTTTCTTTTTTGATTTTATCTCAAGTACTTTGCCTAAAGTTGAATTGTCACATATATAAGCTAAAATGGTGTGTCACGTGAAGGCCCCTATGCTTCTATTTTAAATAGAAGCGATGACATAGCTGCATCCGTCCGAATGGATGACAAGACAAATGGATGAAATGATGCTTCACATCCTGATGTCGTTTAATATATGTATATTCAAATAAATAAATAATAATAATGTATATTCCCTATTTCACTAAAACCTTGTGGTTGGGGAAAGAAGCTTTGGATTAATCCAAAGTTTTCTAATGTCAATTTGCAAGAATCTCACAATTAAAAATAATGATTTTAATTTCATTTTATCTTTTTAAAAATAAATTAAATAAATCAAAATTCAAAATGATAGATAAATGTAATGTATTACTAGATATTTTTGTATATGGTGTAATGCATGATGTAAACATGTGTATCAAACAATATTTTTTCTTCTTCAAAATTTTTAATAATTGCAAAAACTAGTACAATGATGGTGAATAAATTCATATTCACATAATATTAATAAACTTCAATGCATACTTATATCCATGATTGAGTTGGTAATCATTTAGAACATTCTATGATTACATGATTGCATAGTTTAGGATGGGAATTGCATAGTTTAGTATCGAAAGTGTAGATCAAGTTATTTACTAGTACCGAGGTAGCTATGTGTACAAAATGTTATTTATATGTTAATTTAAGATAATTACCTATAAGATAGTTTAACTTAAGTAGCTAAAATAATCATATTTTAGGAGGCTATCAACCTAGGTATTCTAAAGTTTTTACGTGAAAGTTACATCAAGAAGATTTTTTCTGAATATGGGGATCACTTATCAAAGTTCATAAGTTATGCACAAATATATATGTAATTATTTGCAAATTCAAATTCAATTAACTATTTGATTGTTACAAATAAACTCGTATTAACTTTTTTTTTGGTTATTTTCCCATAACACATGATGTAAACATGTGCATCAAGCAATGTGTTCTAAAGCTCATAAATGTATGGCTTCTATGAGGTGAACATTTCCTAGTTGGAAATATTTTTAAACAATATGAAAAAAGGGTTCAAAAACTTAAAAATCTGTTTCACTTGTGATGAAGTATAGGCCCATACTTTCATAGCCTAGAAGAATACTTGAATAATTTTTTTAATATATTTTTTGGGTGCACACCCACAAACCAAAATAGATGACATTCATCCCCTTGGTGATTATGATGCATTAGTATCATACATTTGATGAAAAATACCTCCCAAAAATAATTTTTAAAAAAAAATTGCCAATTTTTTCTTTTATATATATTTTTTCCTCTCTTTATTTTCTTTTTTGTTTTTTACTTTATCTTTTTATGCTCCTTGTTCTTCTTGAAGTTCTTATGTTTTTCTTTGTCTTTTAAAGTCTCATTGAATTAGCTAGTTCAACATGGCTAAGTTGTCCTTGTATTGTTGGTCTTGAGATAAAAACTTATAACATTAATATGACATTGGCCCACTTCTAAAGCTAAAGAAGTCACTAGAGATGTTATAGTAGTTGGTCACTAGTACCAAGCATGTTGCATTTGAATGTCTTTGAATGTGTGTTTGTCATGGAACTATGCAAAAAAAAAAATTTAAGGGTTTGGTTTCATGTTTTTCTTCTTCGATGATATTTTGTCGAATCTAAATTCTCTCCAACTATATCATTAGGTCATTTCTCAATTTTATTTATTTAGACTTACTATAATTGTACATAAATGTTCAATATTTTGAAATGTATTCTCTATGGCTTGTGCTCCCCACTTGTGTGTTGTGGTTGCCTATTGGTGTGTTATTTTAGAAAGCTTTTATATATGTGTGTAATGTTCCATTATGCACTCACATTCTCCATTGATTTTTTGTTAATCGGGTTGTTATAGTAACATCTATGTTCATTCCAAATAAATTTGAAGCATAACTTATTAGCCACCAATGTGATGATTATCCTTTAAGCAACAAATTGTTTTTGTTAGTTTATGGCCAATTTATTCACTTTAGCATAACGTCTTTCATATCTTGCCTTTTCTACCTCACATTATTTGTTATATTGCTCTAATCATTGCAATAGGTCATAGATCAACTAGTTTTTGTCAATAAATATTGCAACAAACCAAAGAAAATAATGGGGCAAGTTGGTAGTATTGAAACAAAGGCGGAGGCATTGAGTTTGCCATGACCTTCATGTTGTACAAAGGTAAGACTATTTGTTTTCCTAGCATCATCTGCAATGTCTATGTTAAGCATATGCATGTCAAAAAATTGAATTGTTAGTCTTTGTTGCTTGTTCTTTCTTTTTTTTTGTCTACATGAATCCTTTTGGTTCTTGTTGATCTATTAATAAGTTGAATTTGTGTGCTTGCTAACATTTCATTAAAGGATCATCTGGAAAACCTTCATTTGTATTTCATAATTTTCAAGGTTGAAAAGACATGTGTTATGGAACCAATGGTGTTTTTCTTCACTTGGTTTCTTTATACTCAAGTGGTAATTACTAATCTAGATATTGATGACAAATTAATGATTATAAGTAGCCAAATACAAAGCAAGGCAAGATATCAAATTCTCCATCCATTTTATCAATTGAAATGTTTCTTTAGCTCATATATAAATCAAAGAGTTAATCTTCAACATGAATTTTTTTTCTCATATATGAAGTTAAATATATATTATTTTGGTGAACCTTATCCCTTATCCAAATATGTCATACTCTAGAATAAACTATCCATCTTGTTTAATATTGTAATACCTTGGCATCTTTAACATTAAGTATATACATCAAGTTTGTTAATTTTTTACTTTTAAAATAATACAATTTTGTGAAAGAAAATACATAGATTTTTTGAATATACAAGAATATCTATTCTTGACATGGAATCTTTGAAATTCATTATTTTTTTAACAAACACTTATTGAAGCTACTTTTGTTTTATAACAATCAAATGTATAAACAATTTAGGAAATACTATGAAAATATCAAATCATGTGTGCTTTCTTTGGTCCATAAATTCATTGTAACAATTGCAACTTTCTCTCAATGCAAGTTATCAATTCAATCAAAGTCCATTTCTAATGTATTTAAACCATGTTCAAAATCTAGTTCTCAATTTCAAATTATACATTCCTACAATTTTAATATTTCATTACATCAATTGCATGTAATTCTTACTTTGCATGTCTCTCAATCAACTATCATTATGTATCACACCAAAGTTTTCAAAACATTGAAAATCCTTTATGCATGCTAGTTTCTTTAAATGTGTGGTTCACATTCAACTGCATTAAATTTGCAATTTCAATTTTTCATTCAATACATACAATTTTAGGCTTAATGATTTAATGTATCATTAAATGATATGTTATGTATGTTTGAAACATGAATTTACAATTATAATTGTAATTGTTGACTTAAACACCATGATCATTGATTGTAAAAGTCATCAATTGAACCTAAATTTCAATATTTGGTTTTTTTTAATTAAAAATGTCTTGGTGTTTAGTAAATTATTAAATGACACATTATATCCATACATTTTAAGCAATTTTATATTAATAAAATTTTATAATGTTCATACCTCTAACAAGTGGTAACATTGAATTATTTAACAATGTGAAAACTTTTGGTTCGTATTGAAAATCAAAATAACAAATAAAATAATAATTTTCTATTATATAACTCAAAAATTAAATAAATTTGATGAAAAATAATAATTCTAGAGATTTTTTTAATTCAGTTTTAAAATGTAATCTTTAACATTAATTAATTTAATTCATAAACATTTGCTAAAGTCGCTCTAGTACTACATCACTTGTATCCCACATTGAGAAAGTTGGGTTTTTGGTCATTAAGTTTTGTATATTGAATGAAGGAATAAATGCACATGTTTCAAAATAATAAACATAGTTGAACTTAATTTTCAATGAAATTTTTATTTTCAAACCAAACGAGTTTAACATTTATAAAAAAAATTGAGCATGTAATTTATCACTATGATTATTTGTTGGGGAGGTCAAATAATATATTGTAACAATAACCTCAATTGCATTCATGCCCATTCTCATATTGTTTTCAAACTAGAGTAAAGTATAATTATTCACAAAATTGTTTTTTTGTAAACATGAATGGAATTAAAACTAGTTAAAGAATCATTTTCATCATCTATTGTAAACATGCATGGTCTTAATGTTTACATTTATTTATACATTTTAATAGCAAATATTGGAAGGCTTGTTTTAATCATTTTTTTCAAACTCAAAAAACGTTGAAGCACATTCAAAAGATGAAAACAAAAAATTGACTTGGAAAGGTATTGATGTGTGAAAAGTCAACAACAATTTGACCAATGTATGTACTTAATACTTCATTGTGAAAAAAATTGAACTTTTTTATTCAATTCTCATTAGAAGGCACATTCCAATTCACAATATATACATAATTGCAATAATACTAATATGAAGAGAAATGTCCTTTTTAATTTATGCTATTATAGTGTCCATAAATTCATGCAACTCATTGTGCATAACACTAAACATTATATGCAATATTTATTTTTAGTTTTGTGATATCCAAATCTTGATGAAAATTTCAAAAAATTAGCAAATTCTTTTCAACTTTATGCTACAAAAGAATTGATTTGAATTAAAAATGTGCGAGGAATCAAACTTGAACATCAAAATGAAGAGGGTACCAAAAAAATTCATTTTTTTCACATTATGTGAAGATTGATTTTCATGTTATAAGATAATGGAAATGGAAACATTATTTACAAGATAATATATTAATTCATTTAACTTTCAAACATATCAATATTTTACCTTAATTTAGTTGGTCATCACTACTAATGTGAAGCAAGGCAAAGCCCAAATAAATCATAGGTATAAATAATGCAAGTAGTAGTTATATAATCTTGTTATTATATGACAATACAAATCAAAGGTTTTTATCTAATTGCATGATATTTTTCTTCATATTTTTTATGTAGTTATACTAACAATCATTCAACATATAATTTAATTAACACAAACATATAATAAATGTTAGATTTCAAAACATAAATGACATATCATTTAATAGGCCATTAAGCTTAAGAATAACTTTGTTGAATGAAAAGGTGAAACAAGCAATCTTATTTTTCCAAACATGTCCAACAAACAATAATGTGTGACTAAATAGAAAAAAGAATAAAAATTTTAATTTTAATGACAATGGATTCATCAAAGGTGGTTTAGGTAGGAGGACTATAGAAGGTCCAAACATGATTGGGGTATCCCATTTGAAACTTAAAAACTCATTCCTTGGACTCCCAACTTCACCTTTTTCTTCAAAAACCTAAGATTTGTGTTAGATTTTTTTTTTCCTCATATCAAATAAAATAATTTTGCTCCAAGTTTTGTGTAGGCCTCTTGAGTATCTATTGTTTTCACTGATGAAAGTAAAAATAATAGGATTTATCCATATGGGCCATGTATTACCAATGACCCAAATTCCCAAAAATTTCACTTTTTGAAATTTTGTACATTGTAATAAGGCACTTGGTTCTTATCACATTTTAACATTTTATACACATTAGCACCTAAGGTGTTTGTGGTAAAAATATTGAGCCAAAATGATTTTAAACATTCCATATGAGTCCTTGAACATTTTTTTTCTCATGAAACAAAATCTTGAATTTTTTCTAGGACTTGTTAGGAATTTTTTAACTCATTCAAATCTGAAATGTTATGTATAAAATAGTAATTTAATAATGTATGTATGAAAAAAAAAAACTTTCAATACAAATCTACCATTAAGTTTTGAAATGTCATGTTCAAGTGAGGGGGTCCACCTGATAAATAATGAGATAGTCTTTTTTGGTACCCCAACCATGCTTTGACCTTGAGGTCCCATACCATACTCCAATTCCGAATAGGCTATTCTAGCCCTTTGTGTCCTTTTGCCTCAATTCCTATAGGAATGAACATGTTTTGAACTTCAAAAACATTTAAGAAAAATTATTGTTTTGTGAATAAATTTGTCTTCTTTCTTTTTTTTAACAAATGAGCATATGTGTATGCAAAAAATGAGAATGGAAAAATGTTTTTGCATTTAGCATACAAAAGCCAATCATGATGAAGTCATTTCAACCCTATTCATCATACTCCTCCTTATTACTTCTCCCAACTCATTTGTTTTATTTCACATATCATAAATTTCACAAATTGGTGTGATTTTTTGAAATTATGTAAATAGTATATAAAAGTTGTATGTAGAAAATGCATAAAGGAGTGAATGTGAAAGCATGCAATGAATTTGGTAATGATCGAATGAATTTTTTTTCAAACACAAAACACAAATACAAGTTGATCATAAACTGAAAAATCTTGAAATTGTATAAATATTAGATAGATTGTGATTTTTTATGAAACATTTTTTGTCATTAGTTTTATTTGTTTGGGCAAACACATATTTCCTTTTCCCTCATTGTGACTAATGTGGCCTATGTTGTTGGGCCAAATGTGAACCAATATTGAGTGGATATTTGGAAAATCTAGAAATCCAACTAGGATATCAAACTAGATATCACATTTGATATCCAACATACATCAAAAGCTATGATATCTAAGAATATCATATCCAATGATTCCCAAGGTTATGAGATCTTTAGTCATGTGATATCCAAAATAGAATTTAAATTCAAAATCTTTGTCCTACATGCAAATATGACCTACCAGTTATTAGAATTATTTTTTTGAATTCATTTTATTTTCTCCAATATAATTTATTTTCTATGGATGTCATTTTTATATTTATTTTAATTATAATATTGTAGTATTTTGGCATCTTTAACACTTTAATATGTAAATTGATATGATATTCCATTATAATTATGGATTTAAACTAAATTATTGAAAGTAATGGAAATGGAAATATTATTGAATACACAATAAATTAATCATTTAAACATATTAATATTATGACCTTATGTTAGTTGATTGTCATTGGTAATGCAAAAAAACACAAAACCCATGTGAAATTAAATTACATAGCCTCAAATCAATCCAGAACTTTCATTTGAGTGTGAAATATATAAAAATAATGGAATTGTTTTTGGTCACCAAATGGCAATTATTTGGCCAAAAAAGAAAAAACACTACCAATGACCCTTTTGAAAATCACTATATTTCACAACAACACATCTTGAGTTTTACAACTAGTTAACAAAATGATTATTGTCTTTTTTTACTACAATTGTAAAGTATAAGTTCATGTTAATAACTATGTAGTTGTAAATGACATAGTGGTGCCATGTGGCATTATAGTTTTACGATTGTAATTGATACCATGACTTGATGGTTTTTACACAAATATCAAAATATCAATTTTATTTTATTTTTTGTATTTTTGATCCCTCAAAATTAGGTAATGACAAAATTACATTGATTCTTGCAACTTTTGGTGAATAATAACAATTTATGGTTGAGTGATGCTAATGTGGCACGCCACATGGCAATGAAATTGATTAGTAGTCAAAGCACCTCATAACTTGTGACATTAACTTCACATCATGATTCATGTCATTGATTTGATGGATTAATTTCATTTATAAATTGGTTGAAAGTATTGTTATCTTTTGTGATTAATAATAACTTGGTCTTCCATGTGATGATGACATGGCATGCCATTTGGCAACAAGGTGTCACAAATTCTCATGATAATCCATGATTTTTTGTGACACCATAAGTTTCTGTATGTCTTGAATTTATGGCATTAATATTTTCATGGCATGCCATAATTTTTTATCTGCCATGAGGTTTTTGAAGTCATGAATTCACATGCACGTGTACGTGTACTAAAAATTATATTATTAACTTGTAATTATGACTATAATATTAATAGTCATTAATGAAAAAAACAACACATAATTCCTTAATTTTTTAACTATTTAACACATTAACTTATGTTAACATACCTATTAAGTTAACCTATGTATGTAGGTTACTTAATAAAAACCTATTTCATAATATAAGCTACCTTGTAACTTACTTAACTAAACATAAGAAATTTATTACATTTAATATGTTTAAATAAATCTAAAATAGGTTACCCTACTAATAGGTTAACCTAGGTAGGCTTGTTTAGGTTCGTAACTTTAGGTTTTTTACCAAATCAACCTAGGTAACCTCATTACAAGATATTTTATCAAGTTTGTAATCACTTTAAATTTGTGCAACTAGATGTAGTTATGATGTAACATAATTATCCTAGGTTTTTTTTTTGGCCTACTAAAAGTTTATGTTAACCTAGGTTAGCTTGGTAAGTAGTATAGGTTGATAAACTAATTCATCTTAAATCAACCTAAGGAAGTCTAGGTTTAGGCTAAGGTGGTAGATAGTAAGTAGGTTGACCTAGGTTAACTTAGGGTGGCCAAGGTTAATTTGAGGCAAAATTTTTTGAACTTTATAACTTTGTGTTAAATATAATTAGTGTAAGAAAATTTGGTAGTGCAATGGATGAGGACTTGAACCCCAAAATGAAGGTGAAGGGTTCAAGTCTTCATTGTTGCAACCTATGATACATAAGCCACTTCACTTAAATTAAGAAGCTTAATCTAGGTTTTTTGGGCTCAGAGTTCGATGTTTGCTTTTAATCTAGGCCATTTAGACTACGTTAAATAGCCTAGGTTGCCTAACATAGTTAGTTGGCTTAATTAAGTTAAGTTAGGTTAACTTTTTGCTAGGTGACCTAATTAGGTTGCTCAGCCTAACTATGTTAAGTTAGGTTGACTTTTGGCTACACGAACTACATGGGTTAAACTAGGTTGATTTTTGGTCATGTGCACTGATTCATGACATGTTTATAATTTTTCGAGACATGTCATCCATCCATCAAAGTGTCTTTTGAAATAGTTAGTTGAATACAACTAGGTTGAAATGGCACGCATTTTACACATTATAATACTTGGTTAATGATGACATGAAATTTTATTATTATAAGAATTTTTTAAAATCCTAGTTGTTAAAACAATTGGGTTTTGTAACTAAACGTCCCTTATGACTTAACCGGTGAAACGACATGGGTTTAGTGACTCACTAGTCACTAGTTGCATATATCATTTTTTACTAGTATTTAGTTGTAAAGGCCACTCACATTTAACCCTAAATGTGTTTTTGTGTGTTGTGCATATTTACATAAATCCAAATTCATATTTCTTTTCATATTAATGACCCTTTTCGAGATCATTATATTTTTTGTGCATATTTGCATAAGTCCAAACTCATTTTTCTTTGTATATTTGCAAGTCTTAATTCATTTGTACGTTATTTGAAGGGTGTATTTATTACTTCAATTCAGGATCCAATTCGGTTTAGCTAACATCTAACTATTTTGAAAGCCCATAGATTTGGATTTTGTGTTTGGTGGGTTATTACAAAATTAGATTGTTGATTTTGCAATGCAAAACTAGAAAGATGATTTTTTAAAAGTTTGATAAATGAGAGATGATGTAATGTGCATATAATTTCAATGATAAAATTATCTCCTAGAATTTTATCCCTCAACCTTAGAGAAGCAATGTTGGTCAACTAAAGAGTGTACTTGTAGAAACACAAGTGAAAGGTGTTTTAAAATTGAAATGCAATCTTTGGAAGAATGTGCTTCACCAGGTTCATGTGTTGTTATCATTGTTACACTCCTACTTGCCACTTCACAGAGGTAGTTTTGGAATCCACCAATGGGTTTTCTAAAACAACCCACTTTTCACAATGTGTATCCACATACAGTTTCTTGGAACTACACTACATATGGAGAGTTTGTTATTTTGGGTACACTAATTTTTATACTTAACATTTTTGTTCCTATGCGTACTTCATATTACTAAAGTAACATCAAACAAATGGCCTTTGACATGAACTCATAGAGGTTGAAAGAAGGTGTGCATGATTATGATTCATAATGTCAAGTAGTAATTTGATGCAATGAAAGTGTTACTCGGTGCATAATTGGTTGAGAAAACTCAACCAATCCAAATCCAAAATATTTTTTGTCTTGTGTATTTCTATGCTTAGCTCTTGAGAATTTGAAATTTGGTGGGTTGGATTGTATGGGCCTAAATTGTTTCCAAGATTGATTTATAGAATGAAGTAGTGCAAGATTGTGTTGCCCATTTTTGTATCAAGTAAGATTTTTTTCATTCCAATGCCAAGATCTATCATTTTCCTCATTGCCTTTTGTTTGTTTGTCCATATTCCTTTTTGAATGAATATGCAAGGCCTTATGCAATGGAAGCTTTCAAAGGGTGTTCATGGGATGAGGTTTTGTATTGCACATAAATGTTTTCAATGAAATGTTGGGCATATATTGGGTTACATTTTGTGATAGGTGAAGGATAATATATATCAAGCTTTTGAGAACCTCTACCTTGTTTTGACTAAATTCTGAAAAATTTAGCAATGTTAAATGTGACCTTTTTTCTGGTTGGTCTAAAATCACTTCTCCATGAGCTTTTCAAATATGTTGTGTGTGTGTGTGTGTGTGTGTGCTATATATATATGAGGGAATTACAAAATTTTGAACAACAAGTTCTACTTAGAGATGCTTCATCATTAGTTTATACTTTAACACACATAATAGACTTGATGAATTCAAAAAAATCAAATAAATGGGGAAAATTTTGAGCACATTAGTGAAGAGCTATTGGACTGAAGTATGCACCTCTTAAAAGAGGTGAGGGAAAATTTCCAATTCCTTGTGAAAAGTTTTGTTTGTTTTGGTTGGTAAAGGCATTTAGCTAGGATTTGCATATTAATATGATAATTTACATTTTGTGTCAACACTTGTTCCTCAAATAATGCAATAACTCGTCCTAATGTGACTTTAAGGTCATTTTTCATCTATGCAACAAAAAAAAACTCTTGTCAGTACCAACCCATAGAAAAAAATGTTTAGTAGAAATGAGTTTGGGTTCAATAGGAAAATGGACTTTAATAGACTCATTTGAGAAGTTTGAGAATATTTATGGCTCATGAATTATCATGGCAACATGTAACATAAATATGAATCTAGGAGATAATATTCTTAAATTTTTCCCCTCTTTGGCTATGGATTGGATAAGGAAAATGTTGTTGCATCAGAAGGGATTGTTATACGGTGAGAACAAAGGTTTGATCTAGCTCTCTTTTGATATGCACTTCTTGAAGACATTGTTACATACAAGTTAGGTATTTGTAGAATGAATAAGGTGTTTATTCATGTTGTTAAACATAGTATGATTTTCATGTAGAACTTTTTTCGCATTGAAAGACATTTTTTCCATGTTTCTTGTTCTAGTTCATTATTTGTGTTAAAGATATTGTAGGTGTTATTAATCTCTTTTGAATTAATGTAATACCTAATTGCATTGAACTCTACCTATGCGCTGTCAACAATAGTTACATTTGGGTACCAATAACGTGCATGTTAGAATGGCCTTTGATCGAGCTTTTACAACCATGGTGTAATGTTCCTCCTTGCCACAACATGTAATGAAAATGATATTAAAATACCATTTTGCAATCCATCAAAGATCATGAATATATATAATGATACTATAAGGCAAACCTTATAATAGGTTAGGATGCCACCCAAAGAAATGTGCAATAGGACATTCTTATGCACATACAACATTATTTGAATATAACATTTTGTAATCAATTTCATTAGCTTTTGTTCACTTGTCCCAAAAGTCACATCATATGACATTTTCTCCTATTTCCATTTATGATCATCATTTTCATTTGCCATTCTATTTGAATTCAAATTGTGAATGGCACATCCTTGTTAGAAATAGGATTCAAGTCTAATATTCCATATTCATATATATTATAGCATAATACATTTTTTTCATTTTTAGTCACCCACATGTGAACACTGATGGGATCTTTCTTGTGTTTCTACCATAGTTTTTTAGGTCATTTATTATATAAATTATACACATCCACTATAAGTATAAAGGTGTCCCTTGTTGAATTCCCATGAACTTAAATTCCATGCCCCACACATGTGCCTTGTGTTATTGCGTTATTTGTGCATGAGAAAGGCATGTCCTTAGTTACAACATTATATATTGTTTCGTCCCTACCAATAACCTAGTACCCATTGCATGATAAAACCTTTCATTGCAACTCCATGCCATGTTTGTCTTGTAACATTGTTGTGATCCATGTTGTGATATTGTATGACACACATATTATTGTTCAAATATGGTTGTGTTGCATTAAAGAAACACAAAAGTCCCCTTTTCATGTCTTGACTAGCATTGAACTTGGTCATTCTTTTCTTTGGAATGGATGAATGTGAAAGAAAAATTGAAGGTTCAATAACTTTTCTCCTTTGTTTCTTTATGGTGGATTGTAAAAAAATATTCCAAGTCATCTTATATTGTATAAATGTTTTCTAACATACCAAATGCATGATGGAATTTTCATGCGTGTCATTCATTATAACTTTTTGGGACAAAACTTAAACAATAAATCTTGTATTCTTGGGTTGACAAAGAGATTTAGCAATGATCTACATATTAATGAATCAAATGATGCCATTAAGCCTTCAAATTCAAAATTATGTCTACACTCCTTCATAATCAAAATAATAATACAACCCATCACAAATTAAAATCCTATGTGAATTACCTTAACACCTTAGCAAATAAAGCATTAGTTGGAAATCTCATAATAACTTATACAATTTTGTTTTCAATTAGTCTTTTATTGAATTCTTTCTTTCTTTCACCATGTCTTGTTCCAATGAAGTAGGGTCTATCATCAAAGGATAATACCATTGGTATCATTGGAATAATAACACTTGAAGAAAGACCATAAACATAATCCAAGGGCTTTTTATAAGTCAATTGAGCCTTAACCACAACCTACATGCTACCATATCATTAACTTCCAAAGCAATAGAAATATCATTATAATGAAAAAACATTTAAGTCTTTCATTGCCTACTTTCCAACACACCCATATTAATTTCCAAGCTTACCACCTACCATAGTAGGTGGCATTCTAATGAAACCACATATCATTGAAATCACAAGAAGATATGCAACCATAAATAAATCACCACTTTGTTTCTCATTTCCACATGCCCATTCTAATGAATTAAAAAAAAATTCTTTCATTGGTTAGTATGCTTGTAATCTCGAACAATAATTTGACAAATGTGCATAAAGTTGTGTCATAATTTTGTTTCTACTATTATTTGCTTTAAATGTTACTCCTCATATCTTTGGTTTTTCCCTTGAAAGCTAATGCAATTGATTTTTGAACCCATTACCACATGGCATGAACAAATTGAAAAACTCAACCAAATTTTAAAAATTTAAAGCGTAAACTAGAATTAAAAACCCATGGCTACATTGAATGTAAGTGGGAGCTTGAATGGGAGTAGGGTCCCATGAAGTCTAAACCCAAACCAATCCTTTTAATCTTATCATTTGGGTTCCCAATGACCACAATCCATGATATTTTTGCAACTTATTGTTTATATATCCATGAAATTTCAAAGCTAAGATGCTTTTGAAGAACCTAATATTCAATTCATTGTTAGGAAAATGAATTATTGTCCAATAATTATACATTGTTGAATTTTTTTTACATCAACCATTACTAAATTTGAAACAAAAAAATATTTATAAAATAATATTAGTTGGAGGGTAGTTACTTTTGTTCATCTCTTAATTTGGCAACAATGATGTCATGCCCGACTTTTGTTTTCAAGGATAATGGCAATGGGTTTTACAATAGCTTGTTCTCATTTGAAAACAAAAACTTGTTCCCTTCCCCCTCCTAGAGAAGATAAAAGATGCAACTTGAACACCAACCAAACCAAGTTGAGAACTTTCATTACATGATCACCGAACTTGTCAATGCACATACAAATTCACATTGTAATCCTCATACCATGCACATTTGATTTACTTGTGATTCAACTCACATGCATTTGAGAAAAATGTATGTATGAATTGCACTTAATGTTGAAAGTTTGAAGGAACCACCAAAGCGTAACATGACCAATTTTACATGAATTGTGCAACTATTCATTGCATTGAATCAACCATATTTGGAAATGGTACATGTAGGATTCATTATTGCTTACACAAAAAAATGAACAAAAGTTCATGTATGACAATGGTCCACAACATTTACAATCTTAAATCTTGAATTCCACAAAACCTTTTTTATAAATAAATTAACTTTTCCTTTTCCACAAATTATTCTTGCCACTTGTGAGGAGTGTTTTGAATCAACATTTTGTTTATTAGCAAAATTTCGCCAGAAAGGGAATTTAAAAATTCAAAAATAAAAAATGAAGTGATTTTGGAGGTGGTCAATATGAAGAAATCAAAAAATAAATTGTAAAAATATATAGATTGAGTTTCGCGTGTGGCCATGAGTATAGAAAGCCATTTAAGAAATTTGCCACAAACTCAATTTGTAACCAAATTTGGCTAAACCTTCTTAGGGATGATTGCCATTTTCTTTACATCTTCCTATGGATGATTACCATTTAGGTTACATTAAAAAATTCCAAAAAATACATTGGCTATGATTCTAGAGTTAATGAGAGCAACAAATTATTACCATGAATTTCATTGATTTATTTCCATGAATTTGTGTAATTCATTTTCCAAATTTAATATTTTGTTTTCTAGATTTATCCATAGCCTATGGCTTCAAGCCATTCACCACATAATTATTATCATCATGTATGTATACATCATCTACTAAAATAACTACCTCACCAATCTCGCCTACCCAACTATATGAAAAAGCAAAATCTTTATAACTATTTTAAAAAGATCCTTTCATAATTTTCACCTCAATCTTTAACAATTATTTTGACCTCTTCCTCACATACCTTTTGAAATCTACCCTTTCAAAGTGAAAATTAAATATTGAATTCAAATGAAATAACACATTACAACATATAATGAATATGGGCAACATCAAAACTCAATATAATCAATTCATAACTTATAGATCCCACAAATATTCTAGGCAAATCAAGAGTATTAGTTATTATGTCTACGTTTTGGAAAAGTTTTTGATCATATATCCTTATTGAACTTTTGATTAATCTTTCTTATGGATTCTCAATTGAAGCCCTTTCTGAAAGGTAGGAAATGGATCCATTGTCATTTTTTCAAAAGGGTCAATCATTGACCATTCATAATTCAACACCAAATGGTGTAGGAATATAACCATTTCAATGCGAGCAAACTCACTTCCAGGGCACATTCGAGGTCCACCTCCAAATGGCAAATAAGTGAAAGGTTGGGGTCCTGTTCCTTCAAAACGAGATGGATCAAACCTTTTAGGATTTGGGAAAAATTGTGGTGACAAGTGCGAACGTGGACCACTCCAAACAACCTGCACAACATCCATGAATGTGGAAGGTTATTGATGCAATTAGTAAAGAAGAAACTCAATCCAACATTATGTTAATTCTTATTTAACATTTGGATTAATGATAATTCAATTCAAAACATCATAATATAAAAGTTCATAAAAAATCTTTAGTGTGAAAAATCTTCCAATTGTGGTGTTAGGTTTGAAATGTGATTTGATATTTGGCTAGGTCAAAAATCAATTTTAATTAGTCAATTGGTATTTCTAAATTCGTCGACATGTGTTGGTTGGATGTGTAAATCATTGTTGGGTGGTTACCTTGTTTGGGGGTTACCACTAAAGGTTCTAGTTTTAATTCATAAAAAGTGAATCAAAATTAAGTTTGATTTTTCAAATTGATTTTAAAGTCAATTTTTTTTAAAACATTAAATTGAAAAAACAAACCAAAACCAAAATTGGAACCCATATCTTTGAAAAAAAAAATTGAAAAAAAATTAAATCAAGCACTAATCGGAAGTTAACTATTATTTCGAGTCCGAGTTCCTTACAATTTGATGTAGTTTTCAAAACGAGAACCCAAACTAGAACTAATTTTCTTTGGTTTGAAAAATCAAAGCCAAAACTAGAACCAGAATCACAATTTTTGTTTTAAAGAACCGAAACCAAAACTATTCTAATTTATTTTTAAAAATTGAAACCAGAAGACTTTCATAAAAGTCAAGAATTAGCCAACACTTATATTAACTTCAAGTAATTGTCTTATGGATTGGTAGTAGATTTACACAAGTATGCTTATGATAATATGAAAATTTTGTACTTTTATGAACTTGTTAACTAAATTAAGCTTAACCTATTTTGTGGTCCATCATTTCAAGAAACATAACATATAAAAATGTTTTCTACAACTCTTACCTTCCAACCTTTTGGAATGGTAAATCCTCCATATTCAATCTCTTTAAGCGTTTCTCGTGGTG
>Ga0116231_10001251_pt1 | contig 51334 bp, 33 predicted proteins | sample S1TSphgellanicum_2_FD_89695 | JGI IMG/M metagenome (GOLD analysis project Ga0116231, IMG submission 89695) | Host-associated microbial communities from peat moss isolated from Minnesota, USA - S1T2_Fd - Sphagnum magellanicum MG | ecosystem: Host-associated > Plants > Peat moss > Unclassified...
GAACTCCACATTATTACAAAAAATTACACCACATCTTTGTAAGTGTTGGGCGGGGGGGGGGTTGTTTAGTGTCATCCTTTTTAGAAAATTATGCAAACGAAAATATAATGTCCCATAAATTGGTTGTTGGGCGAGAATTCTAATTCAATTAATTTTATAATAAGATTATGCTTATTTTCAAATAAAAATATAATTAATATAGGGCATTCATTAATAATAGATACGAAAAAAGAAAAAATGTAAAAGAGACTTATAATAAATATTAGTTGTTAGTAGGAGGTTCAATTAATAGGATAAAAAAATGTAATTTATATTGAAAGTTCAAAGTAAAGGAAATAACACTAATGAATTAATATTTATTTCATTAAGACCAGGAGTTGATGAAAGCTTAAAATGTAACAACTTGGTGGTTCATTTACTTGGGTTGCAATACAAACCTTGTTTGCTTTGATTATGGAACCCAAAAAATCATGTTTTTATTTATATTTTCCCCCCATGGAAACAAAACAAATATTCATTGTTTGTAATGACTTTGTGGGTGCCAAACATGGTCTTCATAATCTATGAAATGCAATTTGGTATTGAAATATTTGTGGACATGCTTTTAAAAATAAATTTGAAGATTTCTTACATGATGTTTATTCTGCCACATAAAATCACCTTCTTTCATTACTTCTTACACCTTCAATTAAAACTAAAAATTCTAACAAGTGTATGATGCCAAAATTCAATGCAAATATAAAATTTAAATTAAGTTTAAGGTGTTTTAAAGATATGAGTATTAAAAATTTAGATAATAATGAAATAGGAAAAACTTAAGCTCCCTCACATAATACCCCCAAATAATACCTTCTTTGACACATATGATGGGAAAAATTAACACATAGTGAACCCCCCAAACATTGAATAAAACACTTTCAAAAAATCAACAACACAAACCCCTAAAGACGCAAAACAAGTAGATCACAAATATATTCCATAGATTGCAAAATTATATATTGTAACCTAGGGTCAATTTCCACATTAACAAAATAATATTTTTTTTCTTCAAAAAATGAATTCGTTTTTAAATTTTGAGATTATTATTACTTCCATCATCTACTATAATATTGTGATATGAGTTGTGAAATTATTAAGAGCATAGCCTATGATAATTATGATGATTTTCAACATGTCAACTTCATATTTTCACAAAATTCCAATTCCCTATTTTGAAGATTATTTAATGGCAAAACTGACCTTAGGGTAATGTACTTGTATCATACACCCCACCCAACACCAAAATTTAGTTATTACTAACACCAACCTATGATTGTCCAAAAGTCAAAAGGAAAATTTTACAAATGAAAATCCTTGGATATTGATGCAAATTAATGAATATTCACAATTACTACTCAAAATAATTATTTTGACAAATCAACAAGAGATATGTAAACCTTTTTATGGAACCCCAATGCCTTAAACTTTATCCTTTACATCTAGTTCACCATGTTCAATCCTTCGTTAAAACTTAACACCTAATGTTTTTGCATCAATAGCTTCACCTTCATGGAATGAAAGGTTGCCTACCTAGGCAAACAAGGGTTAGTTGTTGTAAATGTGACCAAGTCAAGCACATTTATGTGTGGGAACCCATCCTATTTGTACTTCTCTTGCTTGTAAAAGAAAGATTATAAAACCGTGTAGTATTTCATTCGGTCCCACATTTTGAGGGATCTTCATCAAGTGTTATTATGCAAATGGTAAACGGTGAGAGATTATTGATTATTGGGCATAGTAGACTATAATGAAAACTAAGACACTTATTTTTCATCCATGAAGAGAATTTGGTCATGACATTTTTGTTTTCAACCTAAAAGTAATAAGGGTTATAGAATCATTGTGCCAATGAGAGTTGACATTCATAGTTGATGCTTTGTTTTAACTAATAGCTTGTTAATGGAATGAAGGTTGATGGTTACGGCTTGTAACTTGAAATTTGATGGTCAATTGTAACATCAAGGTTTTGATTATGGTCAGTTGCAAGTTTCATTTTTTTCAAACTAAATGAAATTTTAAAAATTTTAATTGTTGTTCCTAGTTTGAATTTGCCATAAGAGGTAGAATTATTGAGTTACACAAATGATCAATTGTTTGTTTTGTTGTGTAGTTGTTGCCCATGGAAGTTTCATTATTTTTAATTATTATTTTCCACATCTCTTCATGTGGGATATCATTATCGACAATGGGATGAAGAATAAAACCCTTTTACACCACATGTATAAGTATACAACCACAAGGATGCAAAAATTAAGGATTAAAAAATGAAAGATTAATGAGGATGAATAATTAAATGAATTAGGATTATTAAAGATGAATAAATAAATGAGACAAATTGAATGAAGATGATCAAATAAATGACAAATAATTAATGAGTATGGTTTATAAAACTCATTTATATTATTAAAAATTAAAATAAAAATAAATAGCACTAGGAGCCACCTTTTCATAACTATTTGAACTTTAAACCTTGAATTACATAGAAAGATAATAGAAAGCTCACGAAACTTCCTCAAGTGAACACATTGACACATTATTGAGTGGTCCAATTTATGAAGCTACTTTCTTGGTTAGCTCTTGGTAAAGTTCTAGGTATACAAACGAAAGGTTTACAATTGTGTTGAAATCAAATTTGAATCTTGCATGTTGCTTCTTATTCACATTGAAAACTTCGATTGTGTTGTTGTCCTTTCTTACAAAAGGTCCATGTTCTCTATCTTTATAAATACATGTATCTTTTAACAAGCAATATCCAAGCCTTGGCTTTTACACAAGTCATTATTTCAAAAAAATTGTACATAACAATTAATACATAATATTTTATATTGGGCATTGTGTAGTGTGCACTAGATGGACAAAACTAATATTACAAATAATATTTAGCTTTAGTTAGTTGCAATGTTAATTAAAACCAAACTCAATCTTAAACTCAACATGATTCTAAAACTTTTGGGAAGTTATTTGGAAACAAAGGTTTCATGAGTTCAAAACATCATTTTAAAAACCACATCCAAAGCACTATCAAAACAAAAGAATAAAAAAAGGCACCAAAGGTTCATTTCAAAATCAATAATTGGGCAACAATGGATTGATGCCCAAGACTTTAGAAAACGGTTGTTGCTTGGCAAAATATTTTAATCCATGTACTAGCTCTAAGAACTAGGTTACATAAAAGTTGATGATATTTTCTCAAGTTAAGCCAAGTTTGTGGCATCCGAAAGTTTAGTTACAACATGTGACAAGATTCAACGATGCTTCGATTCTTGTTTTTAATTGTCATTCTTAGGAAAAAAATTATTGCTCCAATTCAATAGTTATTGACACTTACATCAATAACACCAATCATGTGCATGACAAAAAAGTAGTTATAATATCCCACTCTACTAAGCTTTCTAATGCTAAAGCTTTCATGAAGCTGCAAACCACAGTTTGATCAGCTAAGGCAAGAGCTAAGCTCTTGCTGAATTGATCAATCTATTTAACTAGCTATGTTTTAGAAAGCTTTAAACAGAATATAAAGAAGTTTGCATGACATAGATGAGACCTGATCTGCCAAACCGAATGCAAAAACAAAAACAAAAGTGAAAAAATGCATACTTTCTTTCTTCAGAGTCAATCAAGACCTTGCCTGTGAAAGTGATACCTGCATGATTATTGTATGTCAATTTTGGACAATCAGATTGGAAATAAGTATGGAGACAGAATCAGTTCTTAAATATCATTCAATTGATATATAAAGAGTACACAATAGTTACTGCTGGAAATTTGTGCAAAACACCCCCATTACAATACCCAAGTGAATGGATCAATTATCAGATTGTGAGCAGCTCACATCACCATACCACCATTTATAAAGCATTGGCTGCAAATGTGGATTTGTAAGCAAGAAAGAGACCCCACTTTTGCTCACCATTGCCACATCTTTTCAGCTTACTTTCCCAACCTCTCACAATGTAGTTGTAGTCATCCTGCACACAAATATGTTTATGAGAAGATGAAATGTCTGCATTTACTGTACAGCACTATAGTCTTAGCAACATAAGGGATTGTGCTACTAAGGATTGTTAGCCAGGTCCGTCAGTCAAGCTTTCAGACTACATGCTCATGCCTCTCATAAGCATGCTCCATTCAATGTAATCTCAACAAAGGTGTGGCATGATCCTCAACTTCACCTCCAACAGGCTAGAAAAACGTCTATGCATCTTGTTACTCCTCAGCTTGAGCCACTTACAGTATATTGGCAGTTAAGTATGTAGCATTACTAGACTTACAGACCTTCCACTACAGAGCCTGCAGTGCCTCAGAAATCTGTTTCTTCAATTTCACAATGTGCTATACCTTGAATAGACATTCAAGGAGATATAGCATCCCTTAAAATTCATGTTTGATGAAATGTGAGTCCCCATCCTATGTAGCTACTCCCTAGCCGTTCCCTACAGAGGGAACTGCATGTAATGCAACTACACATGTCAAAGCAAACAATTAAAGACAAATTCACACATTACCTCAGAAAAATCTTCAATGAATTTCTCTCGAGCTTCTGCTGTTGCCGTAAGTTCTTTGTTGAGGACTTCAATGAACTGCAGAAGGTCAATTAATGAGTGCATCCACCATTTTTGGGTTAGGTCTTGATTTGGACTGCAGACACAAAATCATTTGGATGCTGCCTTCCATACAGGCTCAAACTTTACTTTCTACTATCTTCACTTCTGTTAATAATTGTAAACAAGTTACCTGTGTAGTCCGATCTTCAGCTTGAACATTCTCAAATCCCGCATCTTCCAACATCTGCTGACAGAAGAGGGAAACCATGAGCATTATCGAATTACATCTCATTCTTTCATTTTTCAAACATAGTCACTCCAGTGACAAGACTCATGAATCCAGCAGTACATTTGCATTAGTGCTGATTGAAGATTCATTTGCCGTGGAAACTTTTATGACAAATGCATAAGTACCACCTCTCAACTTCAGGCAACTGCTTATTTGGCAGTCCAGTAACTTTTAGGTTAATTACGTTGTAGCTCCTCCTTCCAGAGATTGGGTCCATTACCTGTCCATAGTGCTCCACACTGTGGAGGTCATAGCCACGCTGGTCAATATAGGCAGCAAACTCTGGAGATGGTGTTGATGGAGATCTGCAGTAGTCACTGATAAGCAATCGGCCTCCAGGCTTCAACCACTCATAGAATTTCTTGAAAAGAGTGGGTTTGTCCTGTGATTCAACTCTCCACATTGTTAATATCCTGTTACATCTCTCATGGCACATTGAGAAAGGACTTCAATAAATTTCCAGGATGCAACAGGCAATAAAAAACAAACATGAAAAAATTCTTTCATGCTAAACAGTGGAAAATAGATGCAGTGTACCTGAATGTGCAGAATGGTGTCCCGGCTATAGATGACATCAAAACTGGATGGAGGGAAGTTCATCTTTGTGCAATCCCCAACTTCAAATTCAATTGCACATTTTCTTCCAATTGATCGTTCAAGGGCAAGTGAGATCATGTTGATGGAAAGATCAATCCCCACCACCTCCACATCATACTCTTCAGCCATGTAGAAATCCCCTCCTCCAATTCCACAGCCCACATCTAGTACACGATCACCTTCCTTGAGCTCCAACTTCTTAACAAACTCTTTGGTAGTTTCTGCCATCACATGGACATATTAAGCATACTATCAGCAGCTTGCAGCTTATATTACACCGAGATAAATTCAAAAAGGTCTTCTAAATTCAATGTGCTAGTCTTGTAACATCCCAAGATTCAAGATTAGAACCGCTTTCTCAGTAATATGAGAACCGAGATTAGGCTGAAAATAGAGTACATACTTAGTGCAAAACAATGCTAACCGTGCCATTTACAATTTACTCCACAAACAGTACAAGGAAGATGAGGTTCACCTAAGCCCCCAGTGCTCACAAAGCCTTTGCCAAAGATTCGCTCATAGCGTAGGATTCCTGTTTCTGTGTATTGGACTGTATCCAAGAAGCGCTGGAAACATTTACCCTCCGGCCCATCCGCCTCAACTTTTTGCCACAGCCAACATACCTGGGTAAACGTTCTGTCAGCAGGCAAGATGGTACTTTACCTCAATAAATGCCATTATTCTAATTACCAATCAAGAGAGACTTGACTAAACATATGCACAGATTCTCATACTTGATTTTGGTTCTTCTTGTTGCGAACATAGGCACCCACACACTTGCATCCAACCAACTGATATTCTGTGTAAGTCCCATCCTCTTCTTGAAAATGAGTTTGCTCAAACACCTGGAAGTTTCGATGATCAAATCTGCATTAGTATTTCTGGCTCATGCTCCAGTGCACATGAAAGTGACTCTGCAAAAAAGTGTTGTATAGCAAGGGTGACAAACTAACTTGTCTCTGTTGTATGGCAAGGGTGGCAACTATAATGACATAGCAGCAACTATTTCCACTACAGATCAACATATCATGTACAGGGTTCTTTGGACATGACAGAATACACACACACAACCACAAGCATCTCACTGCAGATGAGCTTTTAGGTTGAAACTATGGACAAGTCTGAAAATTTCCCAATTCCAGTATAATTACTAAAACTGCAAACATGATTAGAACACATCCTCCATGCTTTCTGCTAATCTGCTAGGATTATGAAATCAAACAGGAGACAAATGATGGGTGGAAAAAGGGCATGTGATGGGCTCAGTAGGTTGCAAGGAGAGAAATTGAACACTAATATACCTTGGTGTAGAAGCTGGGCTGGCGATAATGTGTGGGATTATTCTTACGCTTGTGATCCCCTGACTGATGGAAACATGATTCACGGAAGAAAATGTAACCACCAAGTTTCAACCATCTGATGGTATTTCTGGCAAGGTCCTCCACCTGAGCACCAGGCCAAGCAATTGTGAGTAGCCCAATGACAGATTTTGGCTACCAAGGACAAAGTACTTTGGAACTTTCATCACACTTTTTATGAGCACCATGAGTGTCAGAAGACGAGACATAAATAGTAGCAAGATAATATGAACATGACTCCTCTCACCATTATATCCCAATGATCCAACATGCCAGAAGCAATACTTCATTGTTACTAAGAAGATAATACCTGTATATAGAAACTGACTGAAGAATATCAAGAAGCAGAAGAATCTAATAGTGAAATCTATCAGCCAATCAAAACACTGTGACCTAACATCAAACGCTCTTGGTTACACCCCCCCATTGTGAATCAGAGGACTGATTGGTTACCAGTCAACAGAAAGCACACAGTTTGAAGCACATAATGTTTCAACCAGAGAGAGACACACACACAGAGCTTAGGGGGGGGGGATAGGTGTAGTTTCTACCTCATCATCAGACAAGTACATGAGAAGCCAATTGGAGAAAACAATGTCAGCAGAAGCTTCAGGTATCTTCAAGTCTAGAGCTGTCACATCTGCACACATGAATTCTGTGTTCTTGTAGTGCCCATTTACTTCTTCATTCTACACATCACAAATTCCACACATAGATAGATAAGTACACATTCCTGGTGGTCACCTTGCCTTACATACTTCCCATTCCATGATACACCCCAAAAATTTTCATGGGTCACATAGTATTAAGTCCAGGGAGGGTTACCAGCTAAGTAGAAGAGAAGCACCACACACCTTCTTGATGAGGTTGTCCATAAAGTCCATGGCCAACACATGGCCAGCAGTTTTGGCGAGCTCTCCTGTGAACCGACCAATTCCAGCTCCAAGCTCAATGATCGATTTGCCATTGAAAGGTGGTAGCAAAGATAGAATCTGCACCACAGTAAGTATTCTCTCAAATCTTAAATGTCACACTTCCAGTACAAATGTTCCATGTCGTGCACTGTCTATTAGATCACCAGGACAAGGATCCAAGCCGTATCAACAGCAGACGGAACGAGCATGTACCTCAGGCCTCTCTTCTTGGTCGAGCTTAGAAGCTTGCGAATCCAGCATCATTGCCTCTACGCTCGGTACTATCGAATGCTCCTTCCAGTAGTTCAGCTGCAAGGTGCGCTCAGCTGCAACGTGCACTCAGTAGACGACACGGGATTAGGAAATAGAAAAGAAAAGAGAGAAAAACACCGAACTTGCAACGATTTCAAATCTCTGAGAAGATACAGAAGAAGGTACATTAGACAACGAGTTCCAAAACATAGTACGGCTTCAGAACAATCAAGGTGAACATAGCAAGGAAGATCGCAAAACGACACACGCTGTGTTCCAACACAAAACGATGCCTGAAACAATATCAATATGAAAAAAGCAAGGAAATCACGGAATGAAAAACATGAGAACTCGAGTCCTAAGGAACGAAAACAGGGCGAGACTGGCCACTTGACTTCGGAAGGGGAAAACAGAGACAATGCAGGCCACAGTCGACTCTCGGTAACGAAATCCCGGAAGGAGCGGTCGGATGAAGGAAAGCTAAGACACGATGCCAGCCAACACGATGCCATCAAGAATGATCTTACAAACAGCAAATCGCAACTATGCCGCACACATGTAGCGCGTGCGCTTAAGGTCGAGAGAGAGAGAGAGAGAGAGAGGAAAATTCCTTTCAACACGCTGAGATGACGATTGCTCCAAGTAGCATTCATGCATGCAAAAATAGTGAAATAGCTAGAAGAACTTCACTGTTCACATACATCATGAAAAGCCAGAAACACGGACGCGCGCGCATAGTTTCAATGAGAGAGCAAGAGGAGCATAAATCCGAGCTCCTTTCACTTACAGTTTAGGTAGAAAGCCATGAGCGTGCAGAAGCAATTCTTTGCTCCCCTTCTTTTCTTGCCGTGCAAAGCAAGAAACCAGCCGACGACGACGACTGCGTTACCGCAAACGAAACACAGACTATGCTTCAGGCTCACCAAAACCAAAATCCGTCACTCCTGGAGGAAGGATTTCAGGTTAGAGATTTGATAAAGCCGCGCGCGTTGGCAGAAAGCTATCCGGAGTCCTGCACTCTCTCCCGCGAATGTCAAGCGCCTTCGATGGCAATGCGGGTTCGTGAAAACGTGCGCGAACGCTTATTGTTGCTCTTCCCCTTCTGCAGCATTACCGAAACAACAGCTCGGAAGACGCACCGCACTGTAAGTGCATTAGTTCTCACTCGAAGCTGCTGCACCTCCCGTATTCATGCGCATGAATCGCCGAGTTCGCAATGCAGATCTCGACAAATCTCTCGACAATTTGTAGCACGCGAGAGCGAAGTTTGCCGTAGGGGAATGAGACGACCGCGCAGGTGACGCCCGCGGATGCATCGCGGGTGGGTGGGACCCGGAGGCCGGACCCGGGGGAATCTGGTGCGACTCGCTGATTCGTAGGGTGGTGGGAGGAGCGGGAATCTAGGGTTTCTGACCACGCGTTTCGCCAACGACAAACTGGGGGATGTCTTTTTCAACCATACCGGATCTCATCCAATTGATTTTGCAATCCATCCGTTTGTTAACAAACTTGTTCCTGCCATGGACTCTCTCGGATTTCAATTACTAATTGCTCTACAAGGTCTAGTTGGATGAAGACTGTTTCTTCCACTATTTGACGAGCCGGGGGCCCTTGTGTGGTTGGGCCAAGGACATTAAACCTCATGTAAAAACCTCCAACAAGATTCATAGTGTATTTGGAAGGAAACTTACTCAACATAAGAACCCAAAGGGCCATTTTCAAAAACTTGCACTAAATGCTCACACTTGCAAGCATTTCATTTTTGTGAAACACCACACATAGTTTTTTTTTAAAAAAATCCCATGATACACAACAAGTATGGTATGACACAATTTTTTTAAAAATCCACTCTTATTAATTCAATCCCTTTTCCTTGATTGATTCATTTGATTAAAAAATTGCAAAATCACAAACATGTACATCGCCCTCATCTAGGGTTTTTCAACCATATAAAAAGTTAAGCAAGGAGCTCCATGGTTTGGGAGGGTTACGGTGTGATCACATCCAAACTAACTAACACCTCTTTCAATATATAAATGTCACATTGAAGAGCCTAAAATGATGAGTTCAAACCAATGTTGGTTGGCTATTTGATGAGTGGGAGTTTGCAATTTGGACAAGTACACATGGAATGAAGAATTTTGTTCTTTTGAACAAGTTTTACATACAAAGAGTTACCTTGACATTGTGGTTCTCAAGTTTCAAAACCAACCCTTATGCCTAAGGTGAACCAACACCTGCATTGCTACCTTCATGGTTTTTAGAAAGGCTTCATAGTGGCCACATTAAGCCCAAAAAATGCTAGATTTGAATTAGAGATTGCAATTTAGTCTAACCATGGGATATTTCTAATATTTAGAAATAATTTTAATGGATTTTGAGATTTACACCATGGTACCAACATGCATGAAGGGGGTATTATTTAGTGTTGGGTGGTAATTTGATTTTTGAAAGAACCATGGTTCTAGTTTTTGTAAATATCAAAATTTTTAAAAATTGAAGTTTTCAGGAAAAACAAATTTTAAGTTTATAAATAACATATTTGATTTCGATTTTTTTCAAAATTCATTCTTTTTGGTTCTTCATAGGATTGGTTATTTCAAAAGCCAAAATTACATTATTATATTGGATGGTTTTTATCTTAAACCTTGAAATTTAAAAATCATTGGCGATTTTAAATTGATTCTTTAACATAAAAGGTGCTATTAATTATTGCAGCAAGGAGCTTCAACAAAAAAAAATTCATGTATGACATATGATGATCACTTCTTTGTAACCTAAGGTGCCTCCAAGTTAACACCCAATTGACAATGGGTAGTAGTAGCAACAACAACATCAACAAATTTGCTTGCTTCACACTTTTTTTTTTTTTATAAGGCAAAATGCAATATCAAGATCAAATGTTTTAGTTCAAGCGGTTATTTCCAAGTTTCTTGAAATTGCCTATCCAATACCTATACAAGTGGCAAGTTAAACCATGTATAAGAACATCCAACCCAAAGTCTTGGAGAAAAATTCAAATAGCCACATCAACTCATGATTGTTTATTAAATGTAGAAGAAAAATTAACCATTTGAAGTTTTCAATTTGCAATCTACATTGTTGTAAATTGGTCAATATACATGCAAGGGAAAGGATGTGTTTCATCTTTATTTGTGATCCAATAATTCTCAAAATTTGTCATGCAAGCAAACCCATCACACATAACATAGCTTCATGTTTCTTCCACCACTATAGAGAGCATTTGATGTCTTTAACATCGACATGAACCTTTTGAATTGCAAAATCTCTTGAGTGATGCGCTCCTTTGTTAATTCAATATTGGAATCCACCATTTAAAAGATGTCCAAGCTATACCTTACATCTATATCCATAGGACTAGATTGTGAATTAATAGGAGAGGCAAAAGATAATGGATGTAAGTGTTCATAACACTTTATCAACATTGGGACCTTTTATCATAATCCCACACAACTTCAATCCCCTCCTGAAGACCAATGAAAAAATACATAAAACAAAGATTTTTGTATTGTGGATCTAACATAAAACACAACATGTTATAAACCTTTCTAGGTTCAAACATTTGCAAGAATTGCACAAAAGGGAACAAGAGACAAATCACATGTTTTTTGATATTCACACTCAGTTTTGAAATTTAACATCATAACCACTAACCATGTCATCATCCACTATGCTTTCTAATTCATTGAATGATCCATCCACCGAATGGCAATGTCTTTTTGAAACTTCAAAACCATAGTATTTTGTTGCATGCAAAACATTGTTAAGCAACCAATGTCCATGTGTTTGGTTTAAAATACACATGGATACTAAAAAGAGGTTGTACACAACTATTTGCGCAACTTGCCATGCTAATGGTGGAAGAATTCAACTAGCAACATGAGGCCCTTTTTGATGGCTATAACAAACATAATTACTTATTGATACAACAATGCATCTTGAAACATCATTATTTTACTAGTGAACATGTAACAATAACATTTTTTTTTTCTACCAAATTTTGAACAACAAAAGAAATTGAAGCCTAAATTAGGAACTTGCAAGTGTTTTTGGACATATTTCAATGAACATCCTAGAGCTTGGAACTACATAGTTAAGTAACACATTCAATTTCCTTAGTTAGACATAATTGCAATTACATCACATATAGTGATTTCATCTCAAAGTAATTTCATTTCATAATAACTTAAAGCAACTCAACAAAGATTGTTGTCAACAACATAATATTCCCCCATTGTAGAAAATAAGTGACCAATATTGTTGGGATAATGTGTGAATTCAAAGAGTCATGTGGGATAGAAGATGTTGGAGCACATGCAACAAGCATATTTTATTATTACCCATTTGAAAGAGAACCCCAAATAGGCCTTAAGGTTGATGGGTAAGGTCAACTTTCACAATAAAGAGTTCATGTGCATTATTGAACTTCCCTTTTGATTGAAAGATTCATTAGAAGCAAAGACAATACATCACACCTTTTTTTACTAAAAGTGTATACAAAAATTAGAATTTCACATACCTTAATCAATGACTTTGCATGTGGGATTTCCTCATTAGAAATAATTACATCACATCCCTGTTCCTTAGTTTTGTAAGTTGTTAATATAAATCAAAACCTCACACTTCATTTCCTCTTAAGCTTCCTCACTCTAACAAGTTTGATTCACAACTATTTAAAATTATCTATCATAGTTTGAAATGAAAGACTTTTTTATTGACATTTCTACTATCAAATAATTATACAATTTTTTGAGAAATTATTTAGTTTACAATTACCAGAAAGGGACATTCATAATTGGGGAACTACTTTTTGGACATAAGACCCAAGGACTTTGTTTTTGTTATCTTCCAAATACAAAATCTACATAGAATAAATTTAAATGTAAAATATTGGATAGTTCAAATTATGCTAATTTTCATGGTGGTGGTGATTTTTCACATGCATATGTAATTATGCATCAATATTGTGGTAAAAACCCAAAAACTCAAAATATGAATACATAAACTTTTATAAACAATTTGACATGTTTTCTTATATAATTATTTTTTACAAATGTTGCTGACATTCAGGGCCACGAAATCTAAGCCTAATGAATACAAAAAATCAACCAAATGGCAAAAAATGAGTCATAATCCTTGAAACCTTTTTGGAATGGATTTTGTAACCTTCAAAATTCTTGTAGCATATACCTATAATCAAATGCACTATATGAACATTATCAAATATAGATGTATGCATTATTTATCCATGAAAGAAAATTGAAGACAATTTCATTATTTAATACATTTTTTTTTGTTCTTTGAAAATGAAAATGTAGTTAACACAAGGATTCAAATTATTTAAAAATATTCAAAAATACATATATATTGTATTCAATCTATGAAATAGATTACATACAACTTTTCAACAAATGTTTTGATTTACTCCTAGTCTCTAGCTCTTATTGGTCTTAGTCCAATTCTTCTTACTTTTGGTCTACAGTTACTTTTGCTCCTAGTTCATAGCTTTTCTTGCTCTTGGTTCGAAACTCCTCTTATTGTTGGTCTACAACTCCTCTTGGTCTTAGTTGGTAGCTCCTCTTATTCCTAGTTGGTAGTTTTTCTTAGTAAGCAAATCCTCTTTCTTTTGGGTTGTAGCTCCTCTTGTTCCTAGTTTCTAACTTTTCTTGGTCATGGTCGAGCTCATTTTACTCTTGGTCTACAACTATTTTTGCTCATGGTTGGAGCTCCTTTTGTTCCTAGTTCATAGCTTCTTTTGCTCCTGGTCGACAACTCCTTTTGTTCTTGGTGGTAGCTCCTCTCAAACTCTTAGTTCGCAACTCCTCTTGCTCTTGGTCTATAGCTCCTCTTGCTCTTGGTTAGCAACTCCTCTTGCTCTTAGTCTCTAGCTCTTTTTGGTCATGGTCTAACTTTTCTTACTCTTGGTCTACAACTTTTATTGTTTTTGGTTAGAGCTCCTTTTGCTCTTGGTTCATAGCTCCCCTTGCTCTTGGTCTACAACTTTTTTTACTCCTAGTCCAACTCCTCTTGCTCTTAGTTCATAGCTCTTTTTGTTTTTACTTATAACTTGTTAACTCCTCTTGTTGTTGGTATGTAGTTTTTGTTGCTTCTAGTCATAGCTCCTTTTGCTCCTAGTCATTAGCTCCTTTAGCTTTTGGTCATGTAACTCTTATAAGTTCCTTTCCCTCAGAGCTTTGGCTCCCCCCACTCCCTTTCCCCCATCCCCTACCCCTTTTGATATACTTAGGCAAATGTAGCACTTGCCATGTAATGTTTGTAGATGTGTGGGTCGTTGTTACATGTCTTGGTTGATTTGGTGCTACATTGGCTATTGCAATGGTTGATGATGCAGTCGATGTTACATTGGTTGCTACAACATTCATTGTTTCACTTGGCACTGAATCATTTTGTTGCATTCATGATCTTGTTGTTACTCTTGCTTATTGTTGATTAATACTCATGATCCCCAAATTAAGTGTTGTTTCACCTATGTGGAAGCTTGTAATGATAGTTGTTTGGATGTTCTAACACAATCGTTCTCTAGCCGCTCTTATTGTTGCATGCGACCATTATTCATCAAAGGTGGCTTTGGCTTACCTCTTAGCCTTTTGCAAGGTTGTTCATTCTGTCAAGGTTATGGTACTAGTTGTAGGGGACCACTATGCATCAAAGGTGGCTTTGGCTTGCCTCTTAACCTTTCATAGGGCTGCATGTTTTTGCTGAGGTTGGGGTATTAGTTGCCTTCCTCAACCTATCATCCTTTTTCTTGCTTCCTTTTTGTTTTTTTGGCTTCACTAGTAGTTGTTTTGTCCATGGTTTTTTTCTTCAAGCTAACAAGATCTCTTTAAAAATGACAACATGTGATTGAGAGTAGTCTAGAAACAATTCCCTACCTTTGGTCTATTTTGCAAGTAAATGTGTCAATGATAGTAAATTGTGAATCCTCATTGATTCTTGTGTTAAGATAAGCAGCTCCTACTCCTCTTGATGTCCAAGCTCATGAAACTCAATTGCCTCCTAGTTAGCTTTAGTGCATGTTGCTTCATGTTCTTGACTTCAAGGGTAGAGAGGCACCCAACTAGTACATGTGCACTAGAACAATAATCCAAACATGCCTTTGTGTTCAATTGAACTCTAAAACACCCATATAAATAGAGGCTTCTTGCTGTTGGCTGCATTAAGTGGCTTGTAATTCTAGACCTAATGAAACCCTAAAACATAACCCTTAAAATCTCCCACCATTCAAATTTATTTTCTTTTGCACATGACTCCCACCCGTAGCACCACTCCAAAAAAAAACACTTGGTGAACTTCTCCTCTTATCTTAGTACACAGCTGAAAAAAAATAATTCTCCCAATGCCTCTATCCCAAGTTTGGGATAAGCTCAATAAACTTGGTAACCCTTAACATCTCTGATTTCCCCCCTCTTTTCAAAATGGCCATGTCCTACAAACCGCTTGATAATATTTAATTACACATTTTTTTTATTACATAGGAACTATTTAGATATATTTAGTGCTAATACTATTCCAATAGTTCAAGCTATTAAAAAGTGTATTGGAATTCTGATTTATCTTTAATGTGTGTAAAAAACCAAAATTCAAAGAAATATTGTTCAAATTTGAAGAAAAAAGTTTCAATCTTAAATTTGGTTAGAAGTAAAAGTTTCGATAATTTTTCACGTTTTTTAGATTTGAAAATAGACTTCAACACCAAAACATCCAGTTTTATTTATACTATTATTTTTATATAATAAAATATTCTCTAGAATTATCCATCTTTGTCAAATACTTGGAAATCATTACTGTAGTTTTCTTATAAAAAATTATGTTCTATCACCAATGGCATTTTAGACACAAATTTTGGTTTAGCATTATTTTCCAGGGATTTTTTTAAAAAAATAATTTTTTGAGCTTAAACATTTCATTTTTTAGATATATTTATTATGGTTTTTTTTGCTACAATACCTGCATGTTACAATATCCAATTTTTTTGAAATAACAAGATGATTAAATTAACAATAACACCACTTTTTTTTTTGACAGCATAATTGATTTTTATACTAAGGTTTTCTGATTGTGCACAATTGATGTGCATAGTGTACGTGCCAAATAAGATCACAAAAATGTAAAATTGTTTTGGTAAAGCATTTTGACAACAAAATCGGTGTTGTGTGAGTAAAATACCATTTTCACAATCCAATTGCACATCTTGGGTTCATTTTTTCAATTTTTTGGAATCAAATATGATTGTTCTGGATTTTTAAAAGCCTTTTAAACTTAGTGTCCAAGATTAAAGGTAAAGGAAAATGATGAAAAAAATATTGTAGTGCCTTTTTCAGCTTTGGCATTGGGGTGCTGAATAATTATTTTATTTTTAAAATTTTCATTTTGGGCAGCAAAAAAGAAAATTTATGAAATTTCGACAATAAATATAGACAAACTTCTAACATGTTGAGACTTTTTATAACATTTTTTACTACTTATTTTTTGCAAAAAAATGGGGAAATTTAATGTTCTACCAACTATAGGATAGAAAAATGTTGTCAATTGTTGGATACTTGCTTTGCAATGGTGGACTGGCCTAGCAAAAAAACTCCCACACTTCCACCAATTTCATAAAAAAAATAAAAATTCCATGGGAGCATATAAAATTGGGGGAGCTCCCCTGGCATAATGCACTAGGGTTCTTCTGCTGGGGGAGATCTCTCAAAATACACATAGAAATAAAAAGGGAGTTGTTTATGTTTTTTTTTGCGTTTCCTTGTAATATTCTTCAATTTTGACATTAGAAACAAATCATTTGTAGAAATTTTGGCATTTACAAAATTTTAATTATTGCCGAACTTGAAAAGATATTACAATATATTCTTTCCTTATACAAACTGTACCTTATGGGCCATACACACAATTTTTTCCCCCTTAGGCATAATCATATTCCTCCAACCCCATATATTTGTGTATATATTTTCTACTCTAATATCATAACCTTTTGTATGTATACAAACAGGGTTTAAAAAGCAAGAACAATTTATGGATGAACCTTAACTGAGTTAATATTTGGTTTCACCTTGGTAACTAATGCTATAAGAAATAGGTCTATATATAATTAGATAGGTAGGAAAATAGGCAACTGCTAGTTAAGTAGATGGTTTATATATAGGCAAGGGCTTGTTTTTATTATCTACCTACTAACAACCAGCTTGTGAGTTGTTGGTGGGTAGGTAGTAAAAAAAAGCAACTGAGCTAACCACCATGGTTAGCTAGGGAGCTGGAAGCCAATAGAAAACTGTTTCCTTGAACACTTAGCATCCATCCTTCATGGTGCACACTGGTGGGTGCTGGTTCACTGTAGTGGCCCAAAAAACCCTATTCAAAATCACAATTGAGGTTCAATCAAATTTAAGAAAATTAGGGTTTTCTTTAGGGTTAGGAACCAGGTAACCTCAGAGAACACCACCACTACTCTAGACCCCATTTCTTTGAAAAATCAGGTTGTACTTTGTTGGCAAGGGGATATTGTGTTTAGATTCATTATAGAGCATAGTAGCTTAATGGATTTTGGCCCCTAGGTAGTACCTAGTAGGTCTATTTTTATATGAGGGTTTTTGAAAGATGATGTTTTGGCTTGTGTTGAAACTTGAGATTAGTTATAGAGTTATGATATCTTGAAGGATTTTGGGTTTCTGTTAAGAGGATTTTTTGAAAGATTATAATAGTTTTGCATCGGTGAAATATTTGAGTTTGCATAATTCTTCTTTTGCCTTCTTAAGATACTTTTTTTTATTGTTAATGGCAAAGGCCACAGTGTGAGACACCCCTTGTTGTCTAACCAAAGATAGCTTTGATGTTCAGAGCCCCTGATTTTGGCAGAGTGCATGAAGCTCTGCTGTTGCTGCTATCTACCACACATTTCAATTTTGGCAGCAGCTTGAATCTGCATAAACAAACAAACAAACAAAACACAAAACAGAGTTGCTCATCAACAGGCCGGAAATATTCAAGTCTGGTCCCACTTGAATCTGTAGCATGCATATCTGCTCCGTGATTCCAGAATCCTGGATTCCAAAAACAGATTCCATCAATGTAAAGAGTCAATTTAATGCTTGACCAGAAGTCAATTATTCCTCTTCTTGGGTGACTCCACTAGGGATGGATCTGTGCAGACCCCATACTTAAAATATCATATGGAGAGAAAGAGAGAGTGAGAGAGAGAGTCTGACTCCCTCAGGTTCAGGATTCAGATTCAGGATTCAGGATCCAGGACCCATGATTCAGATTCCAGAAACAAAAACAACAAAATTGGGACTTGCCCAGTCTTGTGTCAATCTGAATTGGAGTAGGTAGCTGCACCTGATCTTCTCAGTGAGATATTCCAAATGAATGAAAGCAGAATGTTGGGTGACAGATTTTGCTTCCATCTTCCTCACCATAGGATTATGAGCTACATTAAGAAGGTCTGGCGTGGCAGACTATATCATTTTTTTGGCCATGTTATGTAACATAATCTTCTAGTGATGCAAATGTGACTGTTAAACATGATTCTTTTGTAAAATTGTTGAATCTATCTGCCACCCTAGACTGTAATGTCATGGAATGGCCTTGCCCTTGACCGTTATGTTGGGTGCGACACACATCACCTGGCTCGCCCTAACAGGCTTGCCTAGCACCTTACCCAACGTAATGGGCAGGGGCTTGACTGTTCCATAGTACTTAGATGCTTGTTGCCTTCTTCATCATTTTGTATTTTCACCTTGAATACTGCTGCCTCCTGAAATGTCCATACAAATCAGCAAGCAGTAAGAAAATACCTGAGTTGAAAAAGACACAAATTGTATCTTCAAAATTCAAAGAAAAGTGGAATGTGGAAATGTGCAATTGAGGACTGCAAAATGTGGAACATGTGGGGTGCGCAATGAGGAATGTGGGATGTGCAATGTGGAATGTGCAATGAGAAATGTGAAATGTGTGGAATGTGGAATGTGGAATGAGGAATATAGAGTGTGAAAATGTGGAATGTAGATCTCTTATTCAAAGAAATGAGAAATGCAGAATTTTCTCAATCACTCTGAAGAAAATCATTTGCAGCTGACATTAGAGCTTGCACAAAAGCATCTGGAGATAAGTGGGTTCATCACAGTGCTTACAGACACTCCAACTTGACTAAAACCACAATCCAGATTCATGGGCCTCCAGGGACATAGGATTGCAGGTCTAGACATTCTGCAGTTATTTTCAAAATATTTCTATTGATGAAAGAAATTGGATTTCAGCAAACATAAATTTGAAAATTTGAAAGTTTAAAGCAAAAAAATTAGAAATTCAATGAATCAGTTTTTGCAATGAATTGCTACAAAATTTGTGGTTCACTGGGAGACACCAAATGTGACAGCAGAATGCAACTTCAAACCTTGACAATTTGGCAAGTACATGTAAAATTTTGGTAAATTTTCATTGAGCCATGGTCTTGCTTTCATTTCACCACTATTACCTGCACTTAAATTTCTAATAGCACCAGCAAACTTTGAGACACAAAAAGCATAGACACAAATGGCTTGCAAAGAGAAATCTAATGTCACAGAAGGACAATTTTGTGTCAGTTTTGCTGCCTCTGTACATATTCTGAAAACATGATGATTGGTATTAATGTGATATGAAATGCAGCCAACTCATCTGCAGTAACAGGCTGCTTATGCAGTTCCAACTCTGCAGGAAGTTCATGAATTTGAAGCAACCTGACAACAATTTAAGCACTTTTTCTCCAGCTACATGGTTCACATTGGTGTGCCCATCCCTCAACTAATTGTTGGTTTGTTGGCTCAACTTTGTTGTCTAGTTTACCAGAATCAGAATTAGCCAATATCACCCTTGAATGTGCTGTAACATGAGTATGCACCATGTGCAGTGGCAACAACTCTTTGATGCTTGAGAATGAATTAGAGAGCTGGCTATATGTGTTTGCTCATCATCTTCTCCCTCCTCCTCATGATCAGTGGCTCGATGGCACAGATCCACCCTGGAACACAAGAAGTTAGAATATCTGATCTTGAAACACCAACACCAGTTCATATTCACCAAGTGCTGTGAAATCCACACACACAAAAGATGAATGTATACTCCAAGAGAGAATGGGTAATTTCCATTGGAGGCAGAGAAGCAGAGAAAGTACCAAATGAAAGAAAGTAGAAGATATATATATATATATATATAGTCAAGAAGCAAAGCAATGTCAGGTGCTACTGCATACTCCATGGACTGGAACATGGTCCACAATCACTCACTGTCACTTGAAGAGTACACATAGTTGCCGAACATTTGGTGTCAACCTAGGTGCTTAGAGCAACTCCACCAATGCTCAGTATGTGATCCTGCAAATTAAAATTGGATGAAGAAAAGTCAAAACATGCTGGGTTGGCTCAGCAAAATAGTTTTGGTGCAGCATTTTTGCACAATATGCTGAGGTTCGTAAAAGGCACAGCAAAACCTAACATGTGCCAAGCGAAGAGTGTAATAAATAGGATCTGACTGCTGCTCCTTGTTTCTGATTGGTCAATCATAATGATTGGTCCATGTAGTTTGCTATTTAGTAATTGTCTCTCCCACCTATTTGCAGTCCCAGTTTTAGGTTTTATTGGTGGGGCTGGAAAAAGGTAAAATATTTAAACTTGGATATGAGAAATATTTTTGCAGGGTCACATGGTGAGCACCATTGGTGGTCCTCTTACTGCCATCATAAGTACAAACTCCGCCATGGAATTTTTCAAGATAATTATCCTATGTGTGATCTTGACAAAATCAAAACAGACACAACAAAGAATGAGTGCAGTCCTAACCTTGTACATGCTCATATCACTCAAAGGATCAAAAGACCATTCACCTTCATCATGAAATGGCTGGACATTGTACTAAATAGAACATGTGTTACAATCTGATATAGCAGCAGGTGGCCTGGCAAGGACATACATTATTATACTTGTGCCTGACTTGGGTTTTGCTTCTAATTCTTACAGGTTGCAATAGAAAGTCAAAGAAAACACACAAAAGAAACTATGAATTTTCAAAAACAGCCATTGAGGACTGACCTTAGGACGAAGGAAACCATGTACATCAATATAAGATAGATGAGACCATATCTAAGATCATGAATCCCCAAAGACTTGACCAGCACTTGCATGCAGGTATTTGAAGCTGGAATTAAATGTGCATTCTCCGCAACGTCAATTGCATTTACAGATTCTGAAGCTGGTAACATAAATGTACATGCATTCTAGATGCCAATTTGCATTTTCACCTATCTGGGAGTCAGGACCTGGTGGAGAGTGGGAAACCCTTGATTCCACTGGCAACAGACTACTAGAACAATTTCAAAACCTTATATTCATCACCAACTTCATCAAATTCAGTGCAGTCAGTTTCCTCTTCTCACAGCAAGCTCTTGTAGAGAACATGCATATTGAGAGCACTAACCATGTAGCTGAAAGAGTTACGCAGAACCTACATATACATGGCCTGCAACTACAAACTGGTAAAAACAATGTAATCCATAGTCACCTCATGGTATGCATGATTCAAAGCTAAAACCTACCAAACTTTGATCAAAATATAAACCTTCATTATGTACATCTGGAAGCTCAAGCTGCTAAGCACACATTCTCCAACTTTTAACATCTTGCAGCTCAGTCCAGCAGCAACACTACCTGTAGTACCTTCGGCAGCTTCAATACATGTCTATTGAATAATTAATTAATTTTGAAATGTTCATTTTGACAAATCACACCGTCATTTAGGATTTTTCATTTATAAAAATATTTTTCATTTTGAAATAAAGAGGTTTTGCATTTTAACAGATACATGCATGTGTTTTAATGATGGTGTCACAAAGGAGGTTGGGAGAGTGAGGGAGAAGGGGTTTTGGGCAACAAAATAGCAGTTTAGATGTCTTGCAAAAGTTTGAGATGATTCCGTTTTTCCACAAGGCTTGAGTGGCAAACTTTCCATCAAGCTCTGTTGAAAATGTGAGGCCACACATTCCATTACAATTGCTTATGTATGACAGACAAGGCCTTCCTCTCTTCTTTCCAAGAAGGATTTCAACGGTTTGTAATTGTGAACCAACTTTAAGGTATAAACAAACATAACGAAATAGGCAAATGCATGCACACACAGAGACTCTGAAAGAGAAAGTTTGGACGTGGTAATTTAAAATGTTAGAGTTTTTTTTTATGTACTGTTGTGTTGCAATCGACTCTGTTACACTTGTGGGGGGAAATTGAGTTCAATTGGCCTAACAGAAACAAATAGTAAGAAGCAATCATTGAAGTCAAACAAATATGGTTAAAAATGCAAAACGGATGCAAGAAACATGTTGCATTTTTAGTGCACTTCTGGTGAAGTTGTACTGGCAGCAAGATGGGGGAAACTTTTCATTCATGGGTCAAAGATATATGGAAATGGTAGTAGAAGTACCAAATTCAACAATTTGTAGTTAGACAACAAATTTGTTAGACCTCTGCATAAAGGATGAAGCATGCACTGCTAAAGATAAAGGGATTATGTTATACTAACTCATGTTGTTCCTATAGTTGTTGCGTAAAGGATGAATCAGTTGTGTATCAAGCCACTATGTGATCTTTTCACATGCACAGATCCAAGAATTGTTATTGTGTTTTTGGAAGGTTTTGATAATTCATTGAAGGTTGGACAGGCTAAGAAAGACCTTGAGTAATAAAAGTGGCATCAACTTCTATGCATGCTATATTGATGAAGCGGAAGGTATAGAAAAGATTGAAAACATGCAAACCCATGACAATAACGAGATTTATAAGAAGGAAGTGAAAATCCTAGAAACATGTTGGCTAGAGGAGGATGAAGATCGAATTGTGACCTTTGTTGGAAATGAACAACAAGGCAATTTCAATTTTGGCAATAACCAACCCTTTGTTCCGTCTAATGGCTTCAACTTTGACTAAAATATGACTCCACTATTGTTTTCATATGTAATTGTTTTTTAAATTAGTTGTAAAACATGTAGTTATTAGTTGGAAATCTTTTCATGTCTAGGGGCAAGATGTTTCAATTAACTAATTTATTCAAGTAGAATATGATTACATGTTTCTTCATCTAAAAAATCATGTATTTTGGAATGACTTCATTAATGTATGATTTTTCATTTTTGTAGGTTTGAAGTACATGTTGGTGCTCCATATCAATTGGTTTTGGGGATAGGGGCAAATGTAATCAAGGCTAGCTCTTGATATTATATTTTCATAGTTGTGATTTCACATGTTGATTAGTGACAAAAAACTTCAGAGTAGTGGTCACCCAAGGGTGACAACCATGGAGGCTTGGTTCATTCCATATCATTGTCTAACACAATTAATAAGTGCAAAACAATTACAACTTTAGACTCAAAAAGGTTTGGAATCTACTTGGTAGTTGAGGGTTTGATGCAGCCTTCAACTTAACTTCTTGAAGACTTGTTTTCTGTGGTCAATTAAGCATGTGAAGGCATGTTCTAGAAGTTAAGCAAGCCAAAGGTGTTAAAACAATGGGACAACCATTTAAATACTACCCACTGCAACCCCAAGTTGGCTAAAGCAATGAACAAGGGGGGAACGTTGTTGGAACAAATAATTAATTATATCAATTTTCTTATTTTTGATGGACTAAACTATTTGGTCCATGTTTTCAATAGTTGCACATTACCCCTTGTTTATTAGTTCCTTAGTGGAATGATGGAAATGAGGATTGCATTACTATTAGTGTGATTGTTCTTGTTTAAAGTTATGTTAAGTACTAACAAATGAGTGCAAAAAGAATGATGTTATGGAGCTAACAAGACCTTTATAGCATAATTAAATCTTATTTACTGTTGGGGATAAGTCAAAGTTGTATTGAACACAACTTTGCATTGCATTTCAAAGAATAGTGTATTAACCACTTAAATAGTCTTAGTAATATGGATTCATCCTTGTTCACTAATATGGAAAACAAAAGATTTTAGGTGGAACTTGCCTTTTGGTCTTTTTGGACACAATTTATTGTTTTGAAGATTTAAGAATGTCTTGAACATAGTTTTGTGGAGTTCAAGACACAGTAGCTCAAAATCTTATACAATTCAAGATGTTAGATGTATCAAGTCCAAGTAGTTTTGTGTGCAATGTCAATCATCATGTGTGTCAATCTACAAATGTTATTGTAATTATAATTTTCGCTCCCATAATTTGACATGGAAACTATTCGTGATTGATTGTTTTAAAAGAATATAGAGGTAGAAGGTAGTGACAAAGGCTGACAAAAATAGAGGTTAACTTTGATCAAAACATATGATCGAATGTGCTAGCACCAATTGAATCATAATGGAGACTTACTTTTGCATCATAGCCACAATTTTTTTTTGGTGAATGGTAGTAGTTGGGTTTGTTAATCTACAAATTTCATTGCCAAAAATTGAAACATTTGGATTTATTGTTAATTAATTGATTCATGTAAAAGCAAAGCTAGAAGGTAGTGGCAAAGGCAATCAAACATAAAAACTGATTTGATCAAAACACATGACCAATAGGAAACAAGTGAGTCATGAACAAAGCATACTAATCCTTCCTATTTAATTTTTTAAAAAGCCTTTGCAAATGTATTGATTTGGTGTACCTATTTACAAACTTCATTGCTAGAAATTAACATGGGAATTATTCATGATTGATTATTTTAGGAAAATACAAAGGTGGAAGGGTAGTGGTAGAAGTCAACGAACATAGAGTTTAACTTTGACCAAAACACAAGACTAGATGTTCAGGCAACATAACAAATAACAACTATTAATCCTTTTTACCCACCATTTTTTTTCCACAAATGCAATAGTTGATTACTTGGGCAAAATTTCCATGGGCTAATTTCCATGGGCTTTTTACCATTCTAAAACACAACATACAAGAAAAGATATTAAAATAACAATAAAACCAAAAAAATAAATTACTCTTTCATAATTACTAGATTGAATTATAATGATTCCTTTTTGGGCTATAAAATGGTTCCTTGTTTGAATGTTACTTTGAATTACTAAAATAAGATGATGAAATTGCAAACATGTGCTTTAAATGATTTTGTTTTTCTAACAACTTTCCAAGCTTTCAAGAAGGGATGTGTAACCGACTTAAAACTCTACACCACGTCTTCTTATTTTTCTCCTTTGGTAAATTGCTAAAAATTAACAAGTAAAATTTGAAAATATACTAAATTTCACTTGGTATTTTTTCAAAAATTGAAAAACAATAAACTTACACATGAGTTTATAACATATTGCATTGCTTTGCATGATAGCTCAACTTTTTTTTTGCAATTATCCAATTTAGTTGCACACTACTATGAAACATAAATATTTTTAGTTTAAGACCCTATATATCTTTCTTTGTTGGATCCTATGACATTAGCTTGCCATAGACAATAGCTTTTATGTTATTGTTTTAAATTAGAAGCATGTTTGATCACATGCTTTTTCTTCTTTTGCTATAAATATAAATCCACATGTTTGTAGACAAATGTTTTTTTTGGATAAATCCACACATAAACTCATGTTCAAATTGCTATTGAATAGTTGTTATGTAATAGTGTTGGAATCCAATGTTTTCAACATTGAAAGTAGACAATTCACAATCTCCCCATTGGACACCATGTTTTTCCAATTAAGCAACAATAGTCTATTTATTCAATAAGCCCTCTTTCATCACCAAAAGTTCCTTCTTTTTGAAAAATACAAATTTTTGGCACCTAATAATAAGAACATCACATATTCCATATTAAATTATTTACACACATTGTTGAATATGATAAAACATTAATAAAGGGCTTGGGAGGGTGGGGTGGGATTTCCCATTAAAACTTCAATATATACCATATTATTCCATGAAGATACATTCTAGAGATACCATACTATTGGGCCAACTTAACACATGTCTTCCAAATGATTATTAATTAATTAATTAATTATGAAAATTCCATGTTGAAAATACAATATTTCAAAATATATTCAATGATTCTTCAATTTCTTTTTTGGGTGAAAATTTCAAAAAACATTCAAATGATATAATTACTATTAAAAGGTTGGTACTATGGTACATACTTTTAGTTTTTGACAAAGTGTGAACATTTTTCCACATCAATATATCGACTCCAATTTCAAGACCTAAATTAAATGAAGTAAATAAATATTTAACCATAAGTTTTAATAACATTCATAATTTAGTCAATTTGGGATGATTTAAAAGAGTTTCAAAAAGTTAACACATCAACTCCAAGTTATTCCTCAAATTCACAACTTCACATTAGACACGATGTACCCTTTGTGTGATAACATTCAAAAACCCTCTCTAGTCCCCAAGGTTCTTCCTAGTGTTTGTCCCCATGTTTATTTCATGAAACCAATGTTAGTTTTTCAATTCTAAATCCTCCCCCCTCTCCCCATGCCCCCTTAAAAATCAAAACCAATAAATATTGATAAAATCATTTGAACAACAACCAAACAATGGTTCTTTCCTTCATAAAAATAATTTCAAGGTTCATCCTATTATTAAATGAGTTAGTTTGTATTTTTTTTAGATTTTGTTTTGTCATGTTGAACACCCCTAGTGCTCTTGATACTATCAAAAAGCCCTCAATGAATAGGGGTCAACAAAGGTGATTATGTAATGTTTGGAATTATGGTGCGAGAATTATTGAATACTAAATAAAATTTTCAATGAAAATTGAATAAAATCAAAACTTTAAAAATTTAGGGAAATTATAGCATAGTTTTGGCACTATTGGAAAGCCCTCAATAGTAAAATTGCATAGAGGTGATTTCAATCATCAATCCAAAATGATCAATAAACACAACGACCCAACATTATTACCATGTTCCCTTTTGGAATCAATATTCCTGAAATGCCAAATAGACCAATCAATATATCACTACAAATGCATATAAAACACCACATTAATTAGATGACACACAATACAAATTTTCAAAATATCATTTGTTCCCATTTTTTGTTTTCAATGTAATACAATGAAAATAAATATGTCTTAGAGTTAAATTAACCATGTTTAGATCATCAAACCTGAACAAAAGATAATTACAATCAACACATTATAAGGAAATTATAAAAAAATCCACATGACATAAATGGCAACACAAATGTAAATAGTTTATTACACCATATAAAAGTATCTAACAAATATGTTATGGCTTTTAAAAATAGTCGCATGTCACAAAGAGATCAAAATTCAATATGATAAATTTCATGGGAATATCAAGTTTATTTTTTACTTTAAATTTTGTATTTTTTCATCATCCTTTAATTTTTGTATCAATTGGAAAAGACATAGATCTTAACATGTTCTATGACAATAACATGTTAAATAAATATGAATGATGTAAATGAGCAATCATAAATCCTAAGGTTAAACAATTTTCATACACATTATTATTATGTTATTTTCAAATGCATAATACAAGCAAAAAAATATTAAAATTTTATTAATGAAATACGTGTGTGTTTGGTCAAATTAAAGCTCATTATGGTTGTTACAAAACAACAAAAAATGGTAGCTTATACATATAGACACTTTTGTGATTCAGTAATTCCCCATATCCCCAACACATTGATTCAAACATTACGTGATAATGAAAGCTTTCAAGAAAACACATGATCAATTATTTGAATAGGTGATCATAACATGAAACATTGACAACTATAAATCATCCAATCTATTGATGCAAGATAATAATAATAAACATGATGATCACATACACCCATGGTCTACAAGACCCCCTAACACCAATGAAAAAAAAATTCATGAAATATTTGACAAAGATATATGCAAATTAATGAATGTGCAATCACCATATATGTGTTTTTGCATGTTACAAATTGGACGTTGATATTTCAAAGAAACTTTGTAAGTACAAAATTTCTCAAACCTTAATCAATAAAACCCATTTTGACAATGACGCCTGATTATTGCACATTTTAAAATAATAATAATAAATAATGCAAATCCAAGGATATTATTAGCATCCAAATGTAATCATGATCTAAAATTTATAACAATTTTTAGTAAACATAATAATCATTGATTACATCACAAAAACATCAATTTATACTACACAAATGTATTCCCTTTTACAAACTGCAATGCAAAAAATTGAAACAATTAACAATGACATAAACTTACATGATTTGATCAACAAAAATTATTGTGTACTAATATGATGTTGAAATACAATTGAAAACCAACAAGAAATCTTAGTCACAAAAGTAATCAATTATTTGTTAAATTTATTAAATTGCATCATTGATTACATGATTTCATATACATACCATGGTATAGTTTAACATGGGTAAATGGACATGAAATCAAAGAAATCAACCAAAATAAAAACAACAATTTCATAAATGAAAAATTTGAAACATTTACAATTTATAAAAATTTATAAAATTTAGAATACATATTACATTATTTTCAAACTAATTATCAAGAAAAGACCCTTTTTAAAAAATATTTTCCATATGAATTTTCTAGCACAACAAATAAGATCAACAATATTCGTAATCATTTGATTTCATCATGATCACCTTCAATATAAAACACATAGTATATGTGAACATAAAATACTTAAAATATCAGTCGTTCAAAGTTATACAATACCATCACAAAAAAATGATTTATAAAATGATTTTTGAACAATTTTTATTTTATTTTCTTCATGGAGAACTTCGTTTAATATCAAAAAGAGTTTTTTTATGTCATGGTAAACAACATTGAATGAATCATTTTTGAAAATTTCAAACTCCAAAAAATAGATAATTAAGAATGTCAACAATTTACATGAATGTGAAGAATCAAGAAATGCAAACAAATTGCTTAGAACTTCAATTTAAAATGAGTATAATGAAAATGAATAGCCAATAATCAATAACAAATCCCCTTTATTCAAAACAAGTCAAAAACATGATACATGAAGAAATTGACAAAATTACAATACAATATAATACCACACAATAAGAACAAAAAAATGAACAACTTGAAATCAAATATTTATTATGTAACACAAGTAGTAAAAAATATATAATAAAAATAACAAAAAAATTTGAATCAATGGAAAAAAAAATTAAATGTGAAAAAAAATTAAATAGATGACATGAATATGATAACTTGTGAACCTTAAAATAACACAAAAGAAAGGAGCTGTATATTAAGTAATTTACAAAATCAAATACTTAATATGTCAACATTAAATATTATGCATCTATATATAAATAAAAACCACACACATGTAGATCACAATTCACAACAACCTAAATTATGACATGTACCCACAATCGAAATAAATTAATCAAGTAATTCATGTACAAATAAAAAATATATATTTATTAAGATATTTATTCACTGACGTCTATTAAAAGACTCATAAAAGATAAATATAAATTAAATTAAGATTTTACATTTGAAAGGTTCACACAAATGAATTCCATTAAACAAATATTACAACACATAAGAAGTGTTACATGAATAGGAAAAACATAAGTCATCAAAACCATCCAAGATTTCTTTATGAAAATGAATAATGAACAAAAACTTTGTATTGCAACATATATCATAAATGCAACATTGTTAGTGGGTGGAACAACTATACATTCATTATTGGGCTTATCCATTGACAAACATGCCCTTGTTAATAAATCAAACTCAATAGTTGATATTTGGCCAACTATTGGATTCATAATTATTAATGAAATTTCAATGTTAAATTACAACATGTTTGCTACAATGCATTTGAAATTTCAAAATTGAAATCCAATATATAACCATTTGGTGAAATGAACACAATGTTGATGGGTGATTTTTTACAATTTTCATCTATCACTAATACACTATTGTATTCAACAAATATCCAAGCAACCTTTGTATTCACAAAAAAAACTCAAAAAAAAAGTTCATGGGAAAATTACATTTGTCATGATACATAATATTTGAAAAATGTGACAAAATGAAGATGTCTTATATGCATCTATTTTAGAAAATTTCAAAACTAACAAACAAATTATGTATTTAAATTATTCAAAACATAATTTTAAAATTTTAAAAATAATTTTATTTGAAGCTCCATGGAGGATGGCAACCTTCATGTAGTTCCTTGAAATGAACTACACAATGCCATCAACCATTATATGATAAAATGAATTCAAAAACATCAAAATAAAAAATGTTATACAATTTTAGCTACTAAAATTTATTTTCAAAAATTAATACATGGTGACATCCAATACATTATATGGCAAACAATGCCAACCTATAAAACTCAAAATTTAAAACCATTCATAAAGATTTGTAAAGGAATGAAAGTCATAATCATTGAAAACCTATATTCAAAAATAAGAATTGTTAATGGGACAATTGGTTATGTCCAAAATATTTCACTCACAAAATCACATTGGATTCAACATGACTATTTAATGGACCCACCCATTAACATTCTTATTGATTTAATGAATTCATTAAAAAACACAAACATTACAAGACATAAACCTCAAAGGTTTACTTAAGAATATCATACCAATAGCACCCATAATTAGAAATTTCCAATATTATCATCCAATATAATGATCAAACACTTCCAAAACTTTTAATATTAATCATTATCAACTAACACTTATTCTAACTTTTTGTTTGACTACTTTAAAGCTCAAGGACAAACATTTGAACATTTGGTGATAGACCTTTGTCAACCACCTGAAAATGTGCAACTAAATACGCACAACATATATGTGAGATTATCATGTTTACATCCATTAAATGAGTTTGTGATTTTATGAGATATCATAATCCAAGACATACACAAAGGCTAATTTTAAAAAAGGATTATTATAAATGACAACACATGTTGTGAGATTAAACATTGAAAAAACCATTATTCGCAAATGTCATAAGGAAAAGAAATAGATGCAACATGAACAGTGTAAAACTAAAAATGACAACATTATTGAAATAAATGATGATATAGACAATGTTGGGAATAATGATGATGTCATGCATTATTGGCACGAAGAATTTCAGTTAATAAAGAAGATGAAAACACACTTTTTAATCCAAATGGATGGTTGAATGACCAATATTTGGGAACAACTATGCAAACATTATATTAAAAAAAATTACAATCTATAAGATATGAACAACACACTTATGCAATCATGGGAATAATTTTTAAAATCATAAAAAAATCCCTTCAACATATTCTCATCAATAGTAATCATTGAATTTTGGTCAAAATATACACTTCCACACCTAAATCACATTGTACAATATATGATTTTAAAATGCCATCAACAAAAACATTGCCCAATGACATTGTACAATTATTTAAAAATTTGAAAAATGTTGAAAAAATATTCAAATGTCATGCAACAAATAAATAGTTCATCATATGGTCTTTTTACAATAACATATGCAACAAATATAACAATTGGGATTGACCCAAAAAATCCAAGTATATTTTATCACAAATGTGATTACATTTTCAAAACAATAAAAATATTTCTCTTTTCCCAGAATACCCAAACCAAAACACTAACATTAATCTTACCCGATTAACATCATTTTAACAATATTACATTAAAAAAGAAACACATTGGCTATACCAATAAAGTTACATATATGTTTATGATTTTTTCAAATTTTTTGAAAATCATGATTAAGTATCATAACAAAAAAATTTAAGTTAAAATTTATAAAATTAAATTAATTAAAAAAAAAAAACCCCCATGGTTATGGACCTTACAAATTGGCATGATAAGCCATGTGGGTTTGGTGAACTGACTAAATATAGCCAAATAACTACAATAAACAATACAAGTCAAAGGATTTATGTGATACTATAATTTCACCAATTTTTTTTTGTAAATGCCAAACTTTTATACATGGTTAAAATTGTTTAACCAAAAATATAAAAATTGTTGTCTTTCATATTTAACTTGTATGCACATTTAGTTAAATTTTTTTTGTGGATCATGAACACTTTGGCTACAACACAAAGAAAACCAAAAAAATACATTGTTGGTAAGTATTTTGATAATGAATTTGTAGTAAACAAGGAGTAAATTAAATTTTTAAAAAATCACAATTATGGTTAAATAAGAAATTGAAAACCAATGGAAAGGTCCACCCCACACTAGTAGGGATGTGTCCTTACTTCATTAAGAGTTTCACTAACCATTTAAATGAAATGATCATTAATTCACTAAGTTAAAAATCTAATGAATTCACCAAATTTCTTAGTGATTGATGAAAGGTTGGTAAGGACAAGCAAATTCACTAAGAATTAATCAAATAAAAAATTTACACATGGCATAAAAATATAAAGTTTTTTTTTGAATTTTTGTTTATATTTTATTTAATATTAATTCGAATTAATTTTTAAAATATTATTAATCAAAATATTATTTTTGTACATATGGTCAATATATGATGTCAATTATATGGTCAACATAAACCATTGACCACATGGAAATTTTACTAAGGTTTCAACCTTGGAGACTTCAAGGTGATAACCCATTGCCTTTGTTCTCCAACCACCTCATTTGATGTAAAACAAATGGAGTGATGATTGTATTTAATATGTTGTTTATTCCAATGTTGGGCAATTTTTCAAAATCAAGTGAAAATGTTTTTGTTTTCAAGCTAGTTTTCACCGGGAATCCCGTCAATTATCAAATTTTCTCACACACAAATTGAGAATCAAGTTTCTCAATTCTCATTAATCTGAAAATCGAACATCATGGGTTGATTTTCTTTGTTAAGAAAACTTGATACTTGGGTAGGGTATTGGGTTTAAACCCAAACCTAGTTCTCAAGCTTGCTATCCATAGGTCTAAGAACTATGATTTAAAATGTTATAAGAACACATTTTCAAGCTCTATAAATCATCTTTGAAATGTAAAGCCAAAGGAACAACAACAAAAAAAAAAAAAAAAACGTTTTTTTGAATTGCAAAATGCATTTAAAATGTTTTTCTTCATTTTGACCTTTTTTTATTTCATCAGTGCATAACTTTCTCATTTTTTGTTCAATTTGAGGAATTAAATTATTCTAAAATTACCATCTTAAGATCTACAAATTAGCTTGTAATTCTAAAGGCAACAAAAAATATTGAAGGATTTTTTGAAAGGTTTGAAAATAGGCTATGAATTGTTCAATTGATTTTTTTTGTAAAATGACTCCCTTATTTCGGGGGGATGTAATTTTTTTGCCTTTAATCTATCTTTGCCGATTTTTAGTGCAACACATGTACTAAAAGGAGGGCTCCATCTACTCTTTTGTGGCACCATAAACAATGGGTCCTTTTTCCAAAAATGGTGACAAACCTTATTTTAATTGTTTGGACATTGGCTTACTTACTTTAGTTTATAGCTTCTTGCTTATAACTAACCATCTATGTCGAAAATTTTAATATGTCAAAGTTCATTGTTTTCTTTCAAAAATGATGATTTTTTATTATAAAATTCAAAAAAATATTTCATGCAAATCATAAAGCTTTCTTTTTTTCATTTTCATCAATTTTGTTAAACTTTAGATTTTAAAATCTCCCCTAACTTGGGATGTAAAAATAAAATAAAATCAATAACCGGTTTGTGAAAATCAAATGTGAAAATTGCTTATTATTACATTTGTGAAAACTGACATGTTTGATAATCGACTAACTTAGAAATTTTTTAAAAATTGATACTAGACCAAGTTCTAAACATGTAAATAAAAATTGGACTGGTTTTCACAAACCTATGTGAAAATCGGAACCGATCAATTCATAAAACTTGATTATCTTTGCCTTTGTTGATAAGGATATTTATAAAGGTTTTAAAACATTTGGGCTTTAATATTGATTGTTTTCATTAGTAGACTACATAATTTTGAAAGAAATTTGACCACAAGTAGCACAAACCTCAGCAAAAACATGTAAAAAGGGTTCAACTATTCATTTAGATTAGTAGATGCCTTATGTTTCAATAACATGTTTCGAGATTTAACCATTATGAAAATAAACTTCAATAACCAGCTCCACCTTGCCTTAATTTGTGCTTGCAAATCATGTACTTACAAGGCTTTACTAAAGATAATAGTAAATGCCCACAAAATAGAGCCCATGAAATCTCCCCACTTTCCTTGGCAAAAGCTTTTGAACAACTATCTTTTCCTAGTTAGTGAATCTCCATTCCTAACAAAGGAAGTGTAAAAGTTTGAATTGGTTGGCAAGATACCCAATGCCAAAAAATGGTGGTCACAAAATCATTGCCATATCTTCATAAGCATTCAAAATTTCTCTAAACTTAGTGTAACCGAACATGGGGTGACCGAACAACGTTGCTATTCTGATCCTGATCCTGATTTTGTTTGCACCATCACTTGGTTGGCGGCGCATTACCTCTCATCACTAAGATGTTGCATGGCAGCTGCGCTGGTTTGATCATGGAGGCTCACCACACTTGAAGATGACGGCACAGAATTATGGCAAAGGAGGTGCTAGCATTGATGGTTTGAGGCGGTTGGAATGCAGGACGACAATTCAAAGAGCAGGCGACTAAACGTTGAAAGGGGGATCTTGGAAGTTCAAAGAGGACAGCGGCAATGGAGGTCGGGTCCGGAGAGTTTGGAGAGGTAGAACAGGCTAGGCAGTTCAAGAATTGTACAGAGAGGAAGTAGGAGAATTCTCGGAGAGAAAGGGAGAGGAAGTGAAGGATTTTTGAGCAGGAGCTCAAGAGAGTGCTAGTTACTGAATTTCTTCCGCTGCGTTGGTGACTAGAGGATGGCTAGCTTCTGAGTTTGGTGAAAGTCTGATTGTGAGTAAGGATCGAGGTCGTAGAACGGAGAAATTTGGGCAATGCATAGGATAGACAGCTCGAGTGGTTTGCTTTTGGGGGAGAGCTCGATCGTAGACAGAATAGTTGTCAGATCATTGTTCCACGTTCTGGAAAAGTGGACGCTTGTGTTATTGAGGACCTTTTTGTGCAATCTGAATTATGCATTCTTACCCTGGAAGTTCTGAGTAGGAATTGTGTCTGCAGAGGTTCGGGCGAGTCTGTTGTGCTCCAGTGATGAATCTCTCGTGTGGGTATGGATCAGTGATGTTATTGTGCTGTTCTCTTGATGTGTGAATACCCAATGCTCGCTCTGTCAAAAACAAGCAGAGCTAGAGGGGTCTGGTTGTTGGTTGGTCCCTCTTTTTTGGTGACATTAGAATTTAAATCAACCCAAAAGGAATCAATTGAGGGATGGTTCAATAACAAGCTCATGAATATTTCAAACCCGACAACATAACAACAACCAATCCGCACCAATCCACAAGCATGAAAATGAAGAAACCCAACCCTAAGGAAAAGAGAAAACAAGACCAAGAATAAAATCAAGGAATAGTTTGAACAATAACAACAACAACAACAACAACAGCTAAGTGAAGATGATTGTTCCAAGGTCCAACTACCATAAATGTTGATTATGAAAATTGGGAAGTGATTCAATTTCTTTCCCAAATCACCACATGTGAGAGTATTCAAATCTTGAGTTGCATGTTAGGAAGATGCTTAAAACTCTTTTATGTTCTATCTTTCCTTTGATCATTTTTGACATTTTGCTAGAATTTTGTGAGCTTTTTATGACCTCAATATCCTTTGAAATGATGAATACACTCACTTGGCAACTAATAGTGATATGTTTTACTGAGGTGGTAGTAGTAACTAAGGACAAACAATATCAAGGTTTACCAACACCTCCTTTTCAAGCCTATAAAAAAAAATCAATCATTTTCCAAATTTGTAACACCAACAACAACCAACACATGTATGCACACATAAGCCACCACTAAATCCTCTACCAACTATATGAATCCACAGACAATGAACAACTTGAAACAATTTTTGAAACCAACAATTTAATCAATTCTAACCAATGTTGTTAACATCTTTACCTTCTGCATTTGAAAACAAAAAAGATTCATGAAGTAGTGTGTTACTTATCTGTAGAGGTCCACCACCACTTGTGCTTTCACCATCATCGGACACAACCAAAGAATTGTCAAGGGATCACTTGCATCCTAGTGGAAATCCACCAACTTGTCTTTGCATTCAACCAATCCAAATGTCACCACCTTCACAAAATCTCAAGAATAACATGTATGAATGCCAATAGAGTTTTGGGATTTTATGAACATGTCTACAATGGTGTTCAAGGTCATGATTAGATCATGTGATAAATGCATTTAAAAAGTAAGTGGAAGAATTATAAATATTTAATTTACTACATGCCTGAGGCTCTTAACATTGATAACACAAAAAAAAGTGCCTACTTATAAATAGAAAACAATACAAGGAATGTACATGTGTCATGTCACGTGTTGAAAGAAGAGCCCAGCTGGGACCTTTATTGACTTTTTTGGTCTACCACTTTCCCCTAATTTTTTACCTATTTGCATTTAGACCATACATGGGATATCAAAGATGTTTTTTAATGCAAGATTTGCAAGAAACCATTAATTTTTATAGGGCACAAAAAAGACAAAAAAAAAGGTTGTTACTTGCTTTCTCAAAGTCCCACACATTCAACAATCCATTTTTTGCACAACTTCCAAACATAAAAGCCCTACTAAATAGCCCAATAGCAGCTTTCACCATTAAAGACCCCCTCCTGGCTAAATTGAACCATTTGTAGATTATTTGGAATTTGAAAAAAAACCACCAAAAAATTTGGCACCAATAACCATCTAAATTGCTCCAAAAACTCCTAGTTATATTGGTGAGGTCAATATCCATGCATAGTTGTTGCCAAAGGACTCCTTGCAAATATTATGCTAAAGTTGTAAGTAATGTCAACATGAATGTAGGTAGAAATATAACACATTTCATAAAATATGTGAAGGATTGACAATGATCAAAAGTTTCTTATAATCTTTAGGGGAGCCACTCTTATGGCACTACCTTGTAGGTAAATTTGACACCCATTCCACAAACAATCAATCGTCATCATTTAAATCTTGTAATTTGATTTCCTTGCAATTGAAATTATGTTAGACACAATTTCAAAATGTTCAAACCTTTCTTAAAAAACCAAATGCTACAACTTAGATATACTAAAAGAATCCAAAGAGTTGGAATTGCTACAAAGATCGTGAGAAACTTGGTTTGCAAATATTGGTGATTTTATTTCAACCTACAAATCAACTCAAAAATTATAATTCTACGGGTATTAATAGATCAAACTTCATCTATATTCAACAATTGTTAAACTAAAAGTTTTTAATAGCTTGAATGTAATCCCAAGAAGGAATAAGAGACAAAAAAGAATGGAAAGGAAGGGGAAAGTTTAGGATGGTAGGAAGTATGACACTTTGAAAAAAATGATTATGCAAGAACAACCTTACAACTTTTCTTTAACCCTTAAAATAATGATGTGTACAAGATTTTCATCCTAACATAGAAAGAGAAGAACAATGATCTTAATTATTGATTTGGAATTTGAAATTTCATCATGTTAAGTTTTACAAAGTTACTACATAAAAGCTTTTAAACACTCCCTTGAAACACATCAAATTAATATTTAGACTCCATATTCCATAATATTTCCAAATACTATGCTTAAGAAAGAATGCAATGTCTCTAATTTTATGATGCTTTAAATTCCAAATTCCAATCAAATCAGAGTTTTGAAAAGTTAGGAGGCGCTTGTGGAACATGTCTTATCTTCAATTTCTCAATCTCTATCTTGAACATTTACAGTTGCAAATCCACATGACAATTAAAGCCAAGAGCCAACAATTAATAACCATTGACATATATATATATAATTTGTAAGAGAATGGCAAGAGAGTATGGCCTTGCACTAGAAAGAGGCATATTAGTGTATGTTTAGCCCAAAAGTCATACCTTGATTTGTTGATAAATGGTTTGATCATAGTTCCTCCCACCAAGTGTTGTTGTTGCACCCCAAAAACCCATATTGAGCATCAAGCACCTGGGGAATGTTAGGCTTATGGACCCTTAATGGACTCAAATGTGAGTCCAAATTGAAAACAGCAGAAGAGCAAGGAGTCGAGGCACATTCCCTGGCTCGCAGAACTTTGAGGGGGTAAAGGGGGCGTGTTAGAGCTCCGGGATGGGACTAGGAAGAGTGACAAGCATCAACTACTCACACGGACCTACACAAAACCAACACAAGGTGGTTAATGCATAGTTGGAACACTTTTGGTGCTAGGACGAGCCACGGGCAAACTCAGACTCACAAGACTCACCACAACCTGGACTTGGGGGAAGCCACCACCTTCCCCTTTATATAGTATACTTTGTGCTTCTCCATGAGGCCCACATCCAAATGGCTTTTTGTCCCGGGACTCCAAAGTGGGAATCTCAAATTGCCAAAGTTGAGACTCCCGTGACTTTGGGGCCCCATAACTTTGTGTGCAAACCTTCGATTGAGATAAGGCCTGAAACAAAGTTGTAGCCCTCGTCGAGAGCTTTCTAACGGTATGTCGCACGTGACCTGCACACAAGGAAATCGGGGTGATTCTTGACTTTTAGTGGTTGGGAGTCAAATTGTCAATTTGACTCCCGACCTTTCTTTTGGCCATAACTTGTGTTTCAAATGTCCAAATGGGTGATGCAAGCCCATTTTAGACATCTACATTTCAATAACTTTCCAATGTTATAAACAACTCCTCGAGCCATTGGATTTTGACCCTTGTAATCGTTTTCTAAACATTCAGGAGTCCACCAGGACTCCAACTCCCAAAGTGGAAGCTCCTTTGGGAGTGTGAGGGTTCATTCCCTCACATTTTCCTTCATTCCTGGGCTTCCCTTTTGGCCCACAACCTTGCAAGCCCTTGCCTTGGTCACAAGCCCAAGGCTAAGGTTGCGACATTTTAAAAGAGTGGCAAGAGAGTATGGCCTTGCATTATAAAGAGGCGTATTAGTGTATGCCTAGCCCAGAAGTCATACCTCGATCTGTTGATAAATGGTTCGATCATAATCCCTCCCACCAAATGTTGTTGTTGCACCCCAGAAACCCATATTGAGCATCAAGCACTTGGGGAATGTTAAACTTTTAGACCCTTTGTTCAATTCAAGCTTCATGAACATTAATGAAAACGTATATATACTAAAGTTCAAAAACTATTGTGTATTTGTGACTTTTGAAGCTACCAATCCAAAGGAACTTTTAAAATTTATTATCTCAAACAAAATGAAGTGTTGAATAGTAATCCTAACATTTTGGATTCAACATATATTACATGCCATTATTGAGACTAAAAAGGTTGAGAATAAGAAATGTAGTATCTACTTACTAATGTAATTATAACAAGACCTAAGGTTTGGACATATATTTTATTAGGAAGTTAGAAATGTTTAAAAAACCTTTCGGCAATGTCTTGATTAAAAACCTATGCTTTCTACCTCTCTTAGTACTTTGTTCTTTCACCTTAAGAATAAATATAGGGATTTTCATACCTATTTTGATAACGTCTTGTAGTGTGGAGTGAACATGTGAGTAGGTAACATGCACCATGCTTGCCTCTTTTGCTATCTTGCATGTCTATCAATGTCAGATGTGAACAATCACAATAGGGTGAAAGCATGGTAAAATATACACAAAAGTAGTGTAAGCAACAAAATACTAAGGTCTCTATATAAAAAGACTAACAAATAAATGATTTTATGACGATAATAATATTTTTTTGGGTACATTATTTTAAAACTATTGTTTGCATGAACTTCAAAGCTAAATTGTTATAATTATCTTTTTTTACACTACTTGCAAGTGCTTGAATTGGACTTAAAATTTGTGATAGTTTGACAAATAAAGTTCAAGTACTCGAAAATAGGTGAAATGTTTTTGCAAATACTTGGTTTTTTTTGCATGCACCTCAATATTGATGTGTTAAACATTCCAATATATATTTTGGTTAATAGAATTTGTTTTCATAACTAAATAATCTTCAACCCCTAAAAAATGATGAGACTGTTGGGGATACTTTTAGGGTACTTTTTCAAGACACAAATTGCTTTGAGAAGATAAAGGGAGGCTAAAGATGCATATGAAAAAAACTAAAAGTTTCATTTGTTTTGAATTGCTAGAGGAAGGCTAAATTTTTTTAAAAAAAAAGTTTATTGTTTTCAAGTAGAAAACAAGGTAGCAAGTATGTACAAAACATTTTGCTTGCACCCAGTAATAGTTAGATGCATGTAAGCGCAAAACAATTTGGTTGGTCTTTCTGGATGAGTTTGACAAGGCACACATATTAATCTCCATCCATCCATGATGTGTTGCTATGAGTTCAAAAACTCAACACACCTAGTTCTCAAGCTCTCTTCCTCCCAAAGGTGGGGGAACATTCTTATTATGCAACATCAATTCAAAGCAGAGAATGTGCCTTTAGGTCAATGTGACTTTGTGAATGAACTTCTACAAGAGGGTTTGAACAGGGGCTGTTAGAAGGTTCAATTGTTGCAGCTCCAAGGGGGTGGAAAGGTGGGCAGGTTTGAACTTGCCTTTCTTGCACCGGTCCACAAATAATAGAAAAACAAAGCTACAAAGCTCTTAAGAAAGTGAAAGGATGCAAAGTAAGTCCTTACATTTCATTAGAATATGTAAACTTAGAGGCAAACTCCAACCCTAATCTTTGACCCTAGCCATTCAAGGACTTGTTTATACTGCAGAAAGTTACAACGAGAACTGGGAGCCATCTATGGAATGCTCACTCAACACACAAATTTCAATGCATGAATATAATTTAAAACCCAATTGCCATCCAAGCTAATAAATGGTAAAAATACATCCAACTTAACCTTGTTGCAATACCAAAATTAGCGTCTCACTTTCTCTTTTACTTCAGGTTTGCAAGGATCAGATTTGACACAATAAAGACTTTGAGGGTTCAGAGTTGGAGACGAGGATGCCATCTTATATATTAAAGTTATAATGTATGTCTATCTGTCTGTCTGTTCGGGCAGTTTCCAGGCACTGCCCGGACAGACAAATAAACAGTTATTACCCAACTGACAAGGGGGGCCAGCACGGGTGGCAGGGGCCAACAGGGGGGGCCAGCACGGGAGTGGGGGGCACGGGTGGGGAAGGACCGGGCGGGGGGAAGCTCGACGGGTGCATTATGCACCAGGTTCACAGTAGTTAGATGGAAACCCTTCATTCCACCTCAAGTGGTCATAACATCACAAGCTCCCTCTGCAACCTCATGTTTCACCTTTTTTCCATACACACATCAATATGCTGGTGAGGGTTTACTTCATCTTGTCTAAATAGTAGCAGAAACATTTGGATCCATTTCCACGCCTAAGCTATGTGCAACTCCGTAAGCTATGGCAGATTTTTCTTATGATAAAACAAATTTCACGATTTCAACGAAGAAAAAATGCAAACATCGGTAACCATTTTTTCTCAGCTTTGTAGAAAAGCTCATCTCCTAGGTTGAAACCTAAATTGGCTTCTTTGTCCCAGGCTCCTTCTCTCTGTTTTTGCAGTCTACATGAACGAAATCAAAGCTGTTGTCAACTGTTACTACTTTCCCTTTACTGCCACCACGAATCCATCACCACTTACTTTGCAAGAAGTCCGTGACGACCTTCTTCTTATGACATCGATGACACAGAGTCTCTGCAACCCTGGATTAACGTCTGCCAAGATCTTCAGACCTTTGTCGAGTCTTGCTAGAGAGAGCTGTTGCTCCTCTATACATCGTTCAATTGAAGCTGGATCAATTGCATTAAAGTTGTGACATCGCTCCCTCCCCAAAAACAAACAAAACCATTTCAGACATGTAGAAAAAGCTTGGTAGAAGAGGAAAAAACATTGATTATCACTGCTGCAATGGAAATGGAACATGCATACACACCCAAGCTGCACGATGAGGCTTGGATGTGTTGTGTGAATTGAGCAGGATCCAGGAAGGAAAACAACAGAAGAAGCTGGCGTGAGGTCGACGTCTGTGAGATTGGGAAAACTCGCACACCTTTGTGCCTTCTTCAGTCTCGTGTGTCTATCTGCTGCACAATTTCATAAACTAAAAGAAAACAAAATTGTCTAACAATCCTTTTCAACATTTCTGTTCTCGGAGACCGGGGACAGGAGGATCGGAACTCAAGAAGAGGACGAGAATCCGAACTCCATCGCCAAAATAGGAAGCTCGAAACAAAGAGCCAAGAAGAGCCAGAAAGACACAAGAAAGATACAAAGAGACAAGATACAAAGAGACCCACCAAAAAAAAAAAAAAAAAAAAAAAAAAAAAAAAAAAGAAAACCACAAAAAAAAAAAAAAAAAAACGATTCACAAAACGATTCCAAAATTGAAGCGGAATGGCTCTGGAATTGTCGTAGTGACGATCACCAAAATCCCATCCTACATTTGTGATTCAAAAAATCAACATATTTTAATATTTTAATCACAATAAAAAATAAAATATTATAAACACATGCTTATATCAATATGTTTTGAATTTGATAATTTTGATATCAAATTAATGACAGAAAATTTCATCAAAATCTTCCCAAATGAGATAGTAATGGATATTATTTATATTTTCTAATATTATCCATCATGCAACTTCGATCTTCAATATTTATGGACAATATCAAACTCAGTGAAAAAAATTAAAATAGACTTTGATAGAACATTCATTATGAGAACTCCGAACCAATCATGGAATTATTTTTTTTTATAGATAACACAATTAAATGGTTGACATTTTGCTTGGCAAATAAAGAATTTCAAAAATATGACTGGAAAAAATTGAAATATAATGAAATCTGCACAATCCCTTTTTTTTTTGAAAAAAAATTTTCAAATAATAAATCTTTAAAAAATTTCAAATTTCAAAATTAAACCTAACATATTATTTTTAAAATAAAAATAAAACTTGTAATTGTAATAATTTAATCATCGTTACTGGAAGTGCATAGAAGTGCAGAGCCCAAGTAACAATAATAAATAACTGCGAGTTTGTAATTTGCAAACCTGGAAATGTCTTGGTGGAGTTCGTTAAACCACGCGGGCAGCTGGAAAAAAATACAACCGGTCAGGTTCTTGGGATTTTTAATAACCCAAGAAACTGGTTCGGGACAGGTTCGGGATTAGGGCATGAAGAAGAAGCAGGGGAACCCCACAGGCTTGGGGTTAAGAGGAGGCTAGGGTTTTATCTTGAGATCTCCTTCACTAAGCGTCTGCCCTGCCGCCATCGCTCGCAACCTTGGAGCTCCTAGTTTCAATTCGTCTCCAGCGAGACAAGTTCACGACGGGCGATCATGGTATGTGTGTGGCGTTTTGAATGCTCTGCTTCATCGGCTTAAGTTTTTTGTTTTTCCAATGAAATTTTTAAAAAATTTCTTTGTCGATGTTTTGTTTTGGGGAAGCCTCGTTGCTTGCCCTAAGGCGGCCTTGTCACCCCGCCTTGCAGCCTCCCGGTTTGCTTTACTATACGTGGTGTATTTTTCTTGGCGTTTTTGCTTGGAAATCAACGAAGTTCGAAAAGCGGCTGTTTGTTGGTAGAAACAGAAAGTGCGGACAGCTGCTGGTTTTGATGCGTTTGGTGGTTTTGTTGGTTTCCGTTTTGTGCGTGCAGTCGGGGAAGAAGAAAGTGAGAGTAGAGAAGGAGGAGAATGTGACTCTCGGACCTACTGTGCGGGAGGGAGAGCATGTATTCGGCGTGGCTCACATCTTTGCTTCCTTCAACGACACTTTCGTGGTAAGCCTTGCCTCGTCTCGTGCTGGTTGATATTCGTCTTTGAAATGGATTGAACTCTCTCCTGAGATGGTTTACCATGTGATGTTGGTGTCGAGGAGTTGTCTTTTGTGATGCCGACTTCCATGGCTGACCTGGGTGAAGTACAAAGTCCAAAACTCTACTCGCTTTGGATCAGGATTTTCTAATGCTTTCTGGTAATCTGATCCCACCATTTGATGTCATTTTCGTCCCCTGTGTTTCCCTGCAGCATGTGACCGATTTGTCTGGGAAGGAGACAATGGCCCGGGTCACAGGTATGGTACCCTGTCGTCGCCACTGTTTGGCATCTTTTGTGACGGGGAACATGATTTCTTAGGTCCAGTAACCCCGGATTGTCAAGTAGTTCAAAATGTCTCGGGATTCATTCAGTGGAAGACTAGGGTTGCATCGTGTGGAAGGCAGGCATCATAGCTAATGGAATTTGGATTCAAGTCCTTGCTGTGTGCCTTCACATTCTACAACCTCTATTCTATACTTTGTCTCTGAGTTAGCCTTCCCTTTGGTGCAGGTGGAATGAAGGTCAAGGCTGACAGAGACGAGTCTTCTCCATATGCTGCTATGCTTGCTGCCCAAGATGTTGCTCAGAGGTGTAAGGTTAGTGCAAATTTGGAAAGGTGCTCTCAATCTTCTTTGAGGGTTTGGGCTCTGACTCCAGTGACAAGTTCTTAAATTCCTGTTCATATCGAAGTGTCAGTTTGTCTCTTTTGCATAAATTTGGTCCTAATGCCTTTTTCCTCTTGTTTCTTTGTTGATAGGTGCTATTATGTTCCTGTGTGTGATTTATAAAATGTGACAGAAGATGACTTAGACATTCTAGTCTATTGCCTAGGCAGTGGTATACAGTTTTTGTCTAGTCTAAGGTATGTCAGCATTTTCTTGATCTGATTTTCTTTTTGCTCCCCAAAACATCCAGGAGTTGGGCATCACTGCCCTCCACATCAAACTCCGTGCAACTGGTGGGAACAAGACAAAGACTCCGGGCCCTGGAGCTCAGTCTGCCCTCCGTGCTTTGGCCCGCTCCGGCATGCGAATTGGCCGCATTGGTAATTCCTTCTGACACCTAGGAAACTGCTGTGTGGAGTACTGAAGAGTCTGGTTTGAATGATCCCCTCTGATATTGCCAATATTTAATCACATTGGATACAATATTTGCTTGAAAATCACAAGTAGTGGGAGGGTGTACCAATATTTTCTAGTATGCACATGTTTATTTTGGCTTGTATTGTCCACATTGCTCAGGTCGTCTGTGTATACATTTGTAAGTGTATCAGTTCTGGGTTTTGGCTTGTACTTTCTCTTGAAGTTTTCTTGGAAGTATTCTGTGTTATCATTTCATGTGGAAAAAGTCATGGCTTCTAGAATGAGAAGGAACCCACCAGCATGATTATCTGTCTTGGGCTGTATGAATTTGTTGGTATTCTTACACTAGACATGGCTCATTGCAGAGGATGTGACACCCATTCCCACTGACAGTACACGGAGGAAGGGAGGACGAAGGGGTCGCCGTCTTTGAGTTTTACACAACTGCACTTATTTTCACAATCTTGCAAACTTTTGTTTTTCTTCTTGCCCTTTGCTCAGACATTTTGTGTCCAATACAAGGACTTCTCACTTAAAGGGTGATTGCTGCAAATTGGTGTGAAGAAAGCAAGTTAAAGTTGATCTTTGTAGGTGATTGTGTTGTGAGGGTTGCCCAATAAAGACAACTTTCTTGTTGGAATTCCAGCAATCAGAGTCTTCCCAAACGATTTCTATTAGTAATGTCAAAGAAGTAACCTGCAGTTAGAAAAGTGGAAGTAAAACAGAGAGTAGTAGAAGATGAGAGGAAAACCTCCTAACAAATTAGGTGCTTCAAAGAGAAGGTCAAAGAACATGAATAAATATTTTGACACAAAAACTCCGCATGGACTCATTGAGGCCTCTTTTCAGGTGACTTCAAAGGAAGAGAGGAGAAGCCTGAGATCCAAGATCTACTGACAATGTGACCTTGCTGATGACCCAAGTTGCTCCTGTTAATGTTAGAAACTTGCTGAATTTACCTAAGAATATAAGACTGCAGTCCAGTGTGTTTCCTTTGGTCAAGGGCTTTGGACTCCTCTGTGTTGTGCAGAAGATGATGGGAGGGCTTTAATGAATTTGTGACTTTTCATAACGCTAAGAATTCAGGCATATTTTTTCTTTTGTAGGGTGAAAGACCCCTGCAGATGAATTTACCTGCCTCCATTGATCAGCCTTGTTTATCTGAAAGCCTGCCCACAGGTTTAGACATCTGGTGTGCTATGTCAGATCTACAATCTGAAAGCCCAGAAATCGGATCCTTTTGCTTTTGTGTTTAGCAGTAAATATCTTCTCCTATGCTTACTAAACTCCAATTTTAACCACGAAACTCTCTTTTCCTCCTTTGCCATTCTTTTCTTCTCTCCTTTTGCTTTACACAATCCAAGCTTTCCATCTTCCACTGCACAACCTATACCCCACCATGATATTCCAAGCTACGACCAGAAGATACTTAACATGAAGGTTGCATCTTAATGGGTTGGTCATGGAAGAAGATCCAAGGATTTTTCCATCCTTCAAGTCCGTGGAATCAAAATTTCCCTGCAAAACCAAAACCATTGAACAACTCTTCTGGAACATTTCTAGCACATTTGCATCATCATGTGCCATTCCCTACATTGCAGTCCTTTAATTTTCAATTGTGCAACGAATGGTTTGTTATTGTCAATTTATGCATCAAGTTTTATTTCTAACTTCTCCTCTCCTTCTTCCTTTTGGGATAAGAACTAGCACAAAAGTTGTGTGTGCACGTAGGACTTCAATTCTATTTCTCTTCCAAACTTGCATTTAGATAATGGTCTCTCATCAGCTGTTTGGATACACCTCCAGAAGCACATGAGCCAATACAGATAGAAATTCTACCACTTGGTGTCCAATTCTATGGATACTCTGTGGGGATAACATGAAGTGAACAGATGAAGGTCCATTCTGCCCTAATTTGCTGGAGGTTTTCTTCCACCAAACGATCCGCAAAAGCTCAACTGTTCTTCAGCCAAATCTTGTGAAGATGCAACGACTTGATAGAAGCTGATTTCTACTGTGGTAGACCTTGAAAACAAACTGGATCATCAAAATAAATTGAGAGTCTTGGAGTCTGTCAAGACCAAGCTGCTGCTGAGCTCTATTCAAACATGAAAAGGATGAAACCTCACAAAATGATCAAATCTCCTCGGTACAAATAATCTGTTCTTCATTACCCTAACACAAGACAAAGGAATGAAACCATAGTTTAAAGATCTCAACTAGAAGAAGCATAACAAACTGACAAACAAACAAGAATTGAAACAATGGAGGAATGTAGTCTGAAAAAACCATTCAGAAGTGTTCATCTAGAGAAAGGAACCGAATCCAAGCAGCTCAGAATCAAAAGCAATGACTGCTTTTGATTCAGGGAGTCCAAGCTCCAAATCAGAGACAGGTTACTAAGGACATGACTGTAAAAACATGGAGGTGTTGAAACTACATCAATTTAATCAACTCTTGCAGGACATGACAACAGAATCAAAGAAACAGGACTGTTGCAGAGGATGTGAGGAAAACAGGACAGCACCAGAAAGTCTTAAAGGGTCAATGAACATTCTGCATAATGTTGTGGGTGGCTGAAGAGACAACTGCTACCTGTTGTATTCTTTTGCACCTTTCTTAATAGTAAGTTGCCACCGTATACACCCACTCTGCACAACTTCTCAATCAAGCAGTAAACTTTTTGGCACTGAGCAGTAAAGTCTGCTTTTTAACAAGGTCTGCTCTACCATCCACTCATGGCAAGTCAGAGGAATAGTTGGCCATATATTGTTAGACTGGAACTAGAGATCCTCTATCAGAGCGTCGACACCCAACTGTCCTCAACTAATATGCAATTTCTCATCTAAAACAATGGGGTCAGCCAGAAAGCTGCTATGAATGGGAGAGGGAATGCCCAATGAAAAATCTTTGGCATCTGTTGGGTAAACTCTATGTCACTGCACACACACAAGCTGAAATGGCTCATCAAAACAGCGAATACTCAATTCCAGGATGAGGGATTGTCATACAGCCCCAGAGTCTGATTAAACTCCATTTCTCTCCCAATTGAAAGCAACTTGGGTTTTTTATGCTATCTATTCTGAATCCCACTCAGGCAACCTGCTAACTACAATGGGGTCTGTAAGAAAGAGTGCAACAGGTGACAAACCACAGCAAGTGCCAAAAAGACTAGGTTAAGGTTGATGAGCCTCCACCACAAAGTCTTTGTATGCTTTCCCACTTGAATGCTTTTCCACTGTACGGCACTGCTCTGAATGTAACTACTAAGCTGGATGAGATGGGTACAATACAATCACACTCCAGGGCTTCCACCAGCAGTGTTCTTCTTAAGAGTTGTGTTCTTCACAATCTGCAACCAAACTATAAGTCAGCACTCCACACTTGTCCATGGCATGGCCGCTTGAATATCACTCACTGTTGCGACTCTAGACAAGAGTCATTCGTACAGTACAAAAGCCATTCATACTTCAGACCTCAGCAGAAATACTTACTTGGCGCAGCATCTGATTCTCATGTTGTAATGTGGACACCCGTTCCTCAAGTTCAGCATTCCGTTGCTCAAGCTCCTTAGACCGAACCTCCAAGTCAGTAAGATAAGCCTTCTTCCTTTCTCTAGCTTGCTGTGCTGACACACGGTTCCTTAACAACCTGCAGTCATACACCAAACTTTTAGAGAATACCCTGACAACCATGAACAATCACTGCATATACCCTGGTCCCCCATGCATGTAGCTAAAAAAACACTTAACTAGAAAGCTCAGCAACTCTTGCTGACTGCAAGCTTCATTGGTATTGTGCTATCTGCGATCTGGGATAAGTTTGATAAGGATTTATACTCAGACCTCTTTAAACGCTTGTGCTCTTTGTCAGCAGAGGCTCCCCCTCTTTTTCGTAAAGGTGGTCCAGAACCCCCCTTCTCATGGGTGCGGGATGATACAGCCCCAACTCCCAAACCATTTCCTGACATTTCTGGGACTCTCCTGACATCTGAGTCACTCTCCTTCCCTGCAACCACAAAGCCCTTCCCACTATTAACTCCAATAGCTTTGTCACTTTAATGAGCATCAAGACCAAATGCCCAGAAACCAGGACACAGAGTCATTTTGCAACAGTTTTTGTGGGATCAAATCACTACTATATCATGCTAGATCCTACCTATGATAGCTGACCCGGCTTCAACTGGGTCACTACTTGGATGCATCATCCAAAGGATAGGAAGCCAGAGGCTGCAAAAGCCCTAGGACAACAAATGTACAGCCACAGTTCATTACAATGGCTTGAAAGTATCCACTTTGAAAAGGAGGCAATAAATCTGAGGCTGAAGAGTACTTAACATAACACTGGTTCATTCATCTTTGACTCATCATCTTCAAAGAACACATTTGGATTCCACCTAATAATGTCTATAAACTACAATTATCATCATCATGCTGGAAGATTGAAAGCAACAAGCAAATTACCTTCTTTTGTAAGATGCTCAGAAGAAGCAGGGGTTTCAGACACAGATTTGGATTTCTCACTGCTGGTTTGTTTGGGTGAAGGTGACAGAAACGCCCCACCAGCAGAAGCTCCCTGCATTTGAGCTCTATCTTCCAGTCCCTGGAGTTTACCTCCTATTACAGGCTTCCAGCCCCTTCCCGAATCAGATTCCTTTCCATTCTCCTTGATGCTCGCTCTCACTGGTGTCAGCTTGACTTTCCTCTCCTCAGTTCCTGTACAACCACCTTTACTTCAGACTCCCCCTTGCTCTCCCTACATGTTCCTATGTCAATGTGCAACCACAAAACAGCTCACAGTTTCAAATGTAAAGGTCCATCCTTGGCTATAGAACTCTTCCACAGCAGCACTGACGATGTAAATTCTGAACCCATGGTTCTAGATGTATATTGTTCATGTTGCAATCTAGAGAGAGCTTCAGAACAGAGCATCTCTAGATAAGAGGAGAACAACGTCGAAGCTTGCAAGATGAGCCCTCTCAAACATTGCAGTTCACTAGTTTTGCCAACAGATCCAAACCGTATCCCAAATCCTTTTCTGAGACAAGGATCCGGACCTCTCCGTCCACAGACAAATCGATCCCAACGCTGAAACAAGTTGTGCACTAGGGCACGAGAGAGCCCTTTCACTTTCTGTGCGCATGGTAGAGAAGCTATATCATTAGGGCTACGATTTCTCTTTCACGACAGAAAATTCACACACACACACACATACCTACACTTACATACACATGGCAGAGAGAGGGAAGGAACAAGGAACGAACCCTGAGTGATCGTTGAAGCGGCAGCCACGGGATCAGTCATGTCTGGAACTTCAGCATCCGTATCATCACTCTCATCGGAATATGTCTCGGAGGCGATATCCTCCTCCTCCTCCTCCTCGGAGTCTATCCACTGTTCCTTCTCGTCTTGGATCTCCAAGTCATTCATTTAAAGAAAATACTTCCTTCCGTGTCAATCTGTTTCCCAGCCTCTCTCGTCTCGTCTCGTCTCGTCTCCTCCTGCCCTTCTTCTCGTGCCAAGAACTCCCACGCCAAATTCAAGTTCCAGTCTCTTTCTTTCTCCGGGACTCGCCTCTGTTTCAAACCCTCAAGAATCAACCACTGTCTGGACAGTACCTCCACCTCTCAAACCTCCGCTGCAAATGGGACTCACACTTCAGTTTCAAATCTACTCGGATACTCTAAAAACTCAAGAAGATCTGCAAACTATTGGATCTTCCTTCAGCTACAATAACAAAAATGCACACGAGAACTGAGAACAGCGAAGTCAGAACGTAAATCAGATAGTCCCTAACTCTCGTTTTTTAAATACCTACAAGCAGCTTCTTCTTCATAGAGCAACAACACAGTCCGAGCTCCCGTTTGCTATCAAAACTTTGAAAAAAAATGAGAAAAAAAAGGGCTAAGTTCGCACATTCCACCGCAAATCAGCTCCAACACAAAGAACGAAGAATCGAAGCTCCGACAAGCGAATTTTTTTTGAAGAGATTTCCAATTTTCTTCGCAAAAACGCCCACTACCACTACGGCTCAAATAAACAGACGAAACAAGCGAGCGGGCGAACAAGCAAGCAGGGCCAAGTGTTTAATGACGCTGTGAACCGACGGGTGTGTCACATTCTAGACCGTCTATCCAGCAAGATCTGCCGTATTCGATGGCCACGATCCAAAACTCGTACGTACGCTATACTCAAACTGCGTGACTTTTCTTTTAATTTAAAAAAGAAAGTTTTACTCTTTCTGGACCTCAAATGGCGGAAGGGACGACGTGGCCGCTTCTCGTTTGAGACAGGAGGCATTTGTATGTATCCCATTAAACAAACCCCTTCCCCGCCCCCCCCCCCCCCCCCCCCCCCACCCCCCCCCCCCCCCCCCCCCCCCCCCCCCCCCCCCCCCCCCCCCCCCCCCCCCCCCCCCCCCCCCCCCCCCCCCCCCC
>Ga0116231_10001252_pt1 | contig 51317 bp, 44 predicted proteins | sample S1TSphgellanicum_2_FD_89695 | JGI IMG/M metagenome (GOLD analysis project Ga0116231, IMG submission 89695) | Host-associated microbial communities from peat moss isolated from Minnesota, USA - S1T2_Fd - Sphagnum magellanicum MG | ecosystem: Host-associated > Plants > Peat moss > Unclassified...
ACTACTACTACTACTACTACTGATCGCAAGTCGGAGAGTGAACAAGGACAAGAACCTGCACAAGGACAAGAGTCTTTGTTTTTGAGAACAAGTGTGGTTGGTGGTGGAGGACGAGATGGTGGTGCTCAAAGGGGGGGTTCGTCTTTGGAGTTTGGAATACTAGCCAGGGGATTAGGTGAAGAGATTCAGGTGGTGAGTAAGGAGGGGCCGATTGAGGAAGATGAAGAAGAGATTGCAGGAGATGGAGAGGTGGAACGCCGGATCATGCGCCAGAACGCGGATCATGCAGAAGCCAGCGCTTCGCCATCGGTATTAGGGTTTCCTTTTCCCTCTCTCTCTCCCCTTGCTTTGTTGCGATGAATCGTTTCCTGGTCCTCCTCGGTTTCTTTTGCTCTAGAGGTGGAACTAGTTCCACCTCGTTTTCGTTCATTTCTAGCCCATATTGTTTTTCCTTCACTTCACAAGGTCCCTTCTGAAGGTTTTTCAATAGGATCTAGCCAGTTGTTTCTATATGTCTGCCTCTGTCTCTCTGTCTCTTGCTCGCACTTTTTTTTTTGGCTCAGCTCTCCTGCAAATGATGCAGTCAGTATCTAATCTACACATTGGACTAGGCACGGATCCTTTCCAGTTCCTTCAACACTTTTTTCATCTGATTTCGAGGGCATGAAACAAATTGGTAGCAGCTCTTACATCACTCTGGTTGTTTACTCTAATTTATGCCATTTTGATGCAACATAGCTGCTGTAGAGCTGTTGAAGGATGGCTTGCTCATTAACCTGGAGTCCAGTTCAGGTGGATCAGAACAGTTTTCTGGTTCTCCATTTTCACATATTTTGCTGCAACACTTTGGGTTTTTAGGGTTTCCTAGCTCTCTACAAGCATAGTTTTTATACCAGTCAGTAATTGCTTGATGTTAGAATTTTTCTTTGACATTTGTACCTACCAGTTGTCTCATTAGGAGGGGAATTCTTAATTTCAGGCAAGTTTCAACATAATGACTATTGCTCAGATGGGACCAGGTTACAAATCTGGGCTTGCAAACTTCTGTTTGAACAAAGGAATTTCGAAGTGTATATGATATTGTTGCCCACTCCGATCTGTATCACAGGAAGCCACCCTAAAACCTAGTTCCCAAAGTCTTCAGTGCTCCTTCAACAATAATGGAAAATTTGACTTTGTGGACATGCTGATAGGTAGAGAATTCTGGGGTGAAGAATGATGCAGGTCAACAGGCGGAAAGTCCTAACAAGTCACCCCAAGATGGCCAGAATGCAAATCAGACCATGGAGGCTTCAAATGATGTGGGAACTCCTCCAGAACCTGGCAAGAATGACACAGGGACCACTAAAGAGGATGATGTGCCTTTGCAAGAAAGAGATTGTCAGAGTGAACCTCTGTTTGCTGACCTGAAGGCTGGTGATGGTGAGTTGTGATGAATGCATACAATTCTAATGATGATGACATGATATTGAGCTTCTTGGATAACACATGGAATTTAATGTTGTTGTATGCGTTGTATGATCTGAATGGTTTTTTAGAATGAGCACTGAGGCAATCCCTTTTCTTGGCCATGCAGGTGACAGTGGTTGGACACTGACTGTGAATAACACAGGTAACAATGAGCTGCAAATCAAAGTGATTGCAGAGTCACTAAATGCAAGTCCAGCGGAGTTCTCATTAAAGAATGGAGAAGGGAACACGGTAAGTTGAAATGCAACTGAGATTATGAGGTCTTCAGCAGGACATTCCAGGTCTTTCCACTGAATGGTTCTTTTTGTTTGGAAGTATTAGGTCAAAGGTAAAAATCATCATTAGGTTTGCATGGAAAGGCACCTTGTTTGCGACCTACTCTGTTGCAGTCTCTTGTGCATTCCATGTTTTAGTACTGTTTTGGAAGGACAGGGTGGCAAGAGGGACGTGATGAATAGCAGAATAGGGGACATTGAGATCAGCAACGAAGAGGAAGATTGCCTAATGTTCCTAATGTTCTTGTCATGAATCAGATGTGTTGCTTGACCTGAGTCTGATACATGTGGTGACTCTTTTGCAGGTTGCAATCACCCTTGTTGATAAGGGTGGAGGCAAAATTAACATAACTTGGGGATCAGAATATTGCCAGATCACTGTGCCTGCACATGGTTTACCACCATCCCAGCTGCCAGGCCCTGCCAATCTGAGTTTTATTCCTCTAACGAGGACTGGCTATATGCTGTTTGGAGGCACCATACTGTTTGTGACAATCCTAGGTACAACATTTGTTGAAATGTGCTAGAGGTAGCTGCATTTCCTCTACAAAGTGTGGGAGTCTGCATCTCTCGATTGAATTTTTGCTTTGCCTGTACTAGATTTCTGCATGTCGATGACAATAGTTTAGATTCATGAGCAGTGAGCTGTTTAGTGTACTGCTATTATTCCGTGTTCATGAATTTTCTTTCAAACCTGGGTTTGTCTCTATGGTCTTTCAACAGTAACATTGAACTGGTTACTTGCTGTATTGTTAGGCATTGCTGGTATATGGGGATGTGTCTCATGGCGCAAACGGGCACAATGGCCTGGTGGGGGTACTGCAAAGTACCAAGAGCTGGAGATGAGCTTAGCAACTGTTGATTCCTTAAAGAAGGATACAGAGGAAGGCTCTATATCAGCTGAAGGATGGGATGAAATCTGGGAAGATGATGAGTGGGAGGATACTGAAGCTGTAAGGTCCTCATCTAATATGCAGACATTGTCTTCACAGGGGCTTAATGTTCGACGTGCAAACAAGGATGGATGGGACAGTGCCTGGGATGATTAAAAGCAGAGTTGTATCATGCAGGGTCTCCTTGAATAGTTGAAATACTTGTACTAGTTGAGTTGGTGAGAGGGTGTGAGAAGTTGTAACCATATACACTTTTGTCATTTCTTTGAGGCCTTAGGCCACATGCCAAGTTTGGGAGTAGCCCACAGAGCAGGAGAGGTGGAGCACAGATTGGGTTGTGTGGGCTTGGAATGATAGTCCTGTGCCCTGTATGGAGGGGGCAGATAGAGATAGGTGTAGATGAAGCACATTAAATCATACTTACCAAACATATTGTAGGCTTATCAACTTTCAGATTCAGAGAAAGTTATTCATTTGGCTTGGATTAGTGTTCACAGTTGCATTTTGGTTTGTTCTTCAAAATGATTGACTCTTCGAACAGTAGCCTCAATTGTTTGATCATTCAAAGGTATGATAACCGCATGGCTTGTGCCTGGGTGTGTTTATGTTGTGTCCAGGGACCACACGTGTGATTTTGGCAGTCTACTGATGACATAGTGTCAGGAGGAATTTCTATATGGCTACCACTTATGATGAAGTTAGTAGTCTGAAACTTTGTGATTGGCACTCACAAGGTTATGACTATTTCCTTTGCCATCTGATTGATAAGCCTGAAATCATGACTGACTAGCACCAAGCCTCGATCCCACTCATTCAAAGCATCAGTTAAAGCATCAATGGTTTCTTTGTCCAAATGATTGGTGGGTTCATCTAGCAAGAAAAGGTGGGGAAGCCTGCAGGCCAACAATGCAAAGATGACAACTATTCTGTCCAGCAGAAAGGTTTTCCATGGGCACAATTTGGGCCTTGCAAGTAAGTTCAAATCTGCAGATGGCAATCCCATTCTTTTCTTCTTCAAGTCCAGGAAAATTGCTCATCTGTGTAAGCCAGCACAGACATGTCCAATGACAAAGTTTCTGTAAGGTGCTGGTGGTATTGGGCATGTGGAGGTGATTATGCCAGCAAACCATGCCATCCAAGGGTGCACCAGTTCTTCAGTCATGAGCTTCAGCAGGTTACTTTTTCCAGCCCCATTAGGACCCACCAAAGCAATTCAGAAATCAAGGTCCACACAAAAATCAACCTTCTCATAGATCAGATTCTCAGGGGTGTTACCCAAATGTGAGATCAACAAACTAAAGAACAGGTGGGGAAAGTTTTCCTACATCCATGAATCTGAATTTAAGCACTTTTATCTCTGACTACTTTCTCAGTGAGTCCACCTCTCTCCATCTTGGCCAAGGTCTTCTCTTTACTTTGAGCTTATCAAGCAAGTTTAGCAGAGCCATGCCCAGATCTTGCAATATAATCCTTCATGGCAGAAATTTGTTCTTGCTCCCACTGATACTGCTTCATTTGATTTTCTTCCAACTCTGCTCTTGTCTGGCAATTTTATTGATGGCAATTTCCTGTGGAGAACTTGAGCTGTTTATTTTGCATGTGGATGATGTAGGTGCAAACACCATCCAGAAAATCCTAAGAATGCGACACAACCACCAGTATGCATTCAAGCATCTCTTCCAGCCACTCACAAGCCTCCAAATCTGTGAGTCCCATCTATCAATTTGTTAGTTCCTGATGACCCACCAGAGCAGAAGGAGCACCACAAAATTGGACAGCAAGCTACCTCAGTAGTGGAGTAAAATCAAAACCCAAACTGAACCACATTCTGAGCCTCTGCCAAGGCTGAGGCTCCACTGACTTTGACATTTGCCAATAGATAACTAGGGCCAAACCCAGTGCTTCAAACTCCCAGAGAACTACATGACTGTAATAAGTCAATCCCTGGCCATCAACTATTGACCGTTTCAGTCACTGAACAGTCTGCACAATGCCTTCACATCAATATGGACTGACATCCAGCACCTGCAGGAAACAACAATAACAATCTCCTATAGTAAAAGATTCACCTAGATGATTCGTTGGTTCATCAAGTAATAAAATAGTCAGATTCATGAACAAAGCTCCAACAAGTGCTATTCGCATTTGCTACCCTCCAGAAAAGTCTCATGTCTTTCTGGCTTGCATCTTTTAGGTGAAACCAAGCCCATGCAAGATCTGCAAAGCTCACATCTCAGCTGTTGCTGAATCCATGGATTCTAACCTCTCATAAATGCACTCCAAAGGATCAACACTCCTCCATCCTCCTGCAAACATTCCACCCTTGTCCTTTCAGCAACATCTGGAAAAACTGCCACCATTTTCAATGGAAAAAAAAGGCTAAATGTTATGGACAAGAGGCCTAAAAAAAGTCAGGAACTCAGTTGTGTTGCCAACAACTCAGCCTCCTCCTCCTCTAGCTTTAACCATTCTTCATCAACATTAGTCACCACCTCTAGGGCAGTCATATCTGTGGCATCAATCTCCTGTGTCAAGTGGTAAATATCCATACATCTGCAGAAACCCAAGAAGCTGCCCTTTCCAAAGTTTGGGCTCAAGTGTTGAATCAGCAACCTGGAACTTGTGACCATGAAAAGTAAGTGACAGCAATTCTATCTGTGGATCAAAATTGAGCCTCCAACAATTGAGCAGCACATGAAATGAAAACAATCTCAAGTATTGGGTAGGATGGCCATAGTATTTCCCAAGTTCCAGATGCACTGAAAATGTCTCTGGTAACCTACAAAGATCCAGCCAGAAAAACCAAGAAGTCTAGCTTCAAAAGACAATTCAACACAATGGATCCTTCCAGCATGTCTCCAAAGAGACATCCACACAAACCCAGCAAGAATGAGAGCTTCAAAAGACAATCCAACCTCACTTTGAACCTGGTTCTTTGGGAGTTAATTTTAGTTAGTTATGATTTATTTTTTCAAGCAGATTTTTGGGAATTTTTTTCCACTTCGTTCTGAGCAGTGTTTTCTTTTTCAATTTTCTCATGTTGCACCCAAAGTGACAATCAGTCACAAGAGGATTTAGCCAAATCTGGCTACAAGACAAAATAGAGACATTAGATAATAATATAAGAATCCTATTACATGTTGGGGAACCACTAGAACCTATTAGCTAAATATGGCAATTTCAAAAGAAGAAAGCAAAAAACTTGCCCAACTCCTCTAAAAATCATGATGATTTCATAACAAGTTTCTTCTTCCTGGAAAGATGGAAGAACAATTTTTTAGGGAATTTTTCCAAAAACATCCCCTTGTCTAATACATAGCTTGGGATTTTTCTTTTTAGCAAAATAATTTAGCAACAAAAAATATATCACTGCTTATGAGTTTTTGAAGAATTGTTTTAGGAGCTTTTTGTATTGTCACTAGGCTTCTCTGTGATTCATGGGTGTGGATGGTGACTAAGGGCAGAGGGATGATGGTAGAGTACTAGTAGGTGCAATGCAACTTGGAAATGAAACATATTGATTGGAAGAGCAAGTGAAGGTTTATTGAGCTTGATTTGAGAAGCACAAACTTCTCCCAAGAGGAGCTCCACTGTGTTTTGGTCTTTGCACAATATATTTTGGATGTTTGTTTGTTGGTTTTGATCAATAAATTTGGTAAGATCCATCACCGAGTAAAATGATTTCTCCTAATTGGCTTTAGTGGTTGAATCTAAATAGTCTTTTGCCTTATATTGTGTCATTTTTCTTAATTATGGGGGAGGATTGGGAAACAATTGTAGACCATGTTGGATGTGATAAATATTGTTAAATCCTTTTTTTTAAAAAGTATGCATGGATATGTTCTTGCTACTTGCAACACATCATCAATGTGTCTTTAAATGCCAAAATCATGTGAACAAATCTTGCAACAAGAGCAACCAAAAAATGGAAAAAAGAGAGAGATTTTTAAAAACAGGTCCTATATCCATATGATCACATGATTTATTTCTTGTTTTAATTTTTTATTTGATACTTTCTAACAATTCAAAAATCATGTAATTCTCAAGATGTTTTGATTTTTAAAATGGCATTTTGAACGTTTGAAACTAATAATTGAGTAAAAACTTGTAACATTTAAAACATTTGGGTGTTTCTAATTTGCATTTCATATTTTCTAAATAGTTCAAAAATCATGTAATTCTACAACTTTTTTATTTTAAAAATGGCATTCTTAAAGTTTTTTTGTATATATTAGTTGCTCCTAATATGCAAGTTGAATTCTATTCTTCTTATATTCCATTCCTTTATTTTTCATGAATCCCAAACTAGTTGAAAATGAGGTCTAAGGACATATCAATTCACAATGCTCCAAAGGGCTCCACAATGGCACTTTGTAGATCCATGTGCCAAACTCTTTGTTTAAATGTTTGCTTAGCTCATTTTTGAGCCCCACCATGCAAGCAAAATCAGGTTTGCCATCACCAAATTCATTGTGCCACCTCCACCTCCATGCCAACATGTCTTGGCATCAATTGTTTAATTGCATGAAAGCATTTTGCACAAGTTGTGTGAAAATTTTCACATTTTATCACAGCTTCACATTGTTTGGTTGCAAAAGGGTTCTTATAGATGTTTGTGTTACTTAATTGCTTTGTAATGCTTACTTGCATAAAAATTTCTAATGCATGTGCATGTCTAAGCTCTCAATTTTTTAAAATCGATCATTAATGATGCATTCCTAGGTTTGTCAATTGGTATTGGGGATAAAGAATCTCGTTGATCCTTATTTTTGTAATGAAATGTAAACTTAGGATACATTTCTTGACTCTCACAAAAAACAACATGGGAGCTCCAAGTTGGAACCAATACAAGTCCTTAAATGAGATTTGTAGTCATGTCAAATTTCATAATAAAAGAAAATAAGGTGGTTAGTGTAGTTTGGGGCCAAAATGGAGCATGGATGAACCTCAGGCAACTCACATTCACAATTTTTATCATTGCTTAGATTAGGGGGAGAAGTCACCAATTTCTTTTTTATGTTATATGTTGTAGACAACAAGAAGGACTACAATGAAGTGACACAAATTCTCAAAATTCCCAAACTTGCCAAATTAAGAATCATTTTGTTTGTAAGTTCATACCTCCATTTGGATTTTGATTCAAAAGCTTTGAAAGGAAAAATGATAACCTTTGAAAAAAAATTGTCAACATATTAAGCTTCAAATTGAAGTTAGTTTAACATTTGGGCATTTTAATGGTTAGGAATTGAATTGTCAATTTCACTCTCAATCATTCAATCGGCTATAACTTGTGTTTCTCCAATTTGAGAATGTGACTTCGCTTAAGATATTTATTCTTCAAAAAAAGTTCAAAATTTTAAAAAGGGATCAATTCGGACATGGTTTTGATTTGCAGACCTTGTTTCAAAATTTCAAGGTTTGACTCCTAATTCCTAATGTAAGAATTGACTTGGGTGTGATGGGACTTTCTCTCACATTATTTTATATCACTTTCTTAACCCACTTCCCTTGTCATGCCTTAGCCTTGACCACAAGCCTAAAGCTAGGCTCATGACAATTAGAGACAAATACAAAGCAATATAATGATTGAAAACAAAAGACTAAACAACCTAAAGGGCTTTGAACATGGGCCAAGAATACAAATGCATAGAGGATTGACTTTGAATTCATAATACATACATGGAACTTTGAGAAGAGTTTACAAATCAAAACTTCCACTTCTTACAACTTTGAAATGATTTGTTGGAAGACTTCTCTGCACACAAAGGCTCAAAACTTTTATTGAAATGAAATGAAACATCTTCATCGTGTGCTTTCCAATTTCACTTCTGAATTGTTATGGATCATGTTGAATCAAAAAAATTGTTCAAAGAAATTCGCACACTACATTTGTAATTTTGTTAAGGCAACAAATTGCATCTACCATGGCCATGGTGTAGGGTCTTGCTTAAGATGTTCATAGCAAGTCTTTTAGTGTTCGCATGTTCTCTATCATGTGTTCCAATTTTGTTGCTTGCAATGTTTGTGCATGAAAGAGGGGGGAGGGGTGAAGCAAATTCCCATTCATCAGGAAGTTTGATTATGCTTGGGCAGTACATTCCAATTGGTGGCAATGTTAAGCTATTCAAGCCAACACCTTCACCTTCACCTTCAGCTCATGACATTGTGTGGGGTTGTGAGTGCAGCCATGTGTTGTCAGAAATTTTCAAGTTCTTTACATATTCACAAATAACATTTATTCACGTGCATCCATCATCTTGATTAACTCTTTAGTCATTGTGAATAGTTGGAAGACCGATTGATCTTCTAAAATCTCAGCCTTCTTGAATGTGGCTATAGTCATGTTTTCAATGACTTGCACTTGAGTGTGCAAAACAAACTTTCACCACAGGCAGTGTGACTGTTACTGAGCCTTTCATTATGCACCATTGGACTTCTCCAACAAAAAAACAACAACCATGGAACAACCTCTACATGTTCAGTAATTGTTCATACTTTTGCAAAGACTTGCATCTCAAGTGATGAGGGATATGAGAAATATGAACAAAACTTTTGGTTTTGTTTATATTTCTTCCCTCATCACTTGAGATCTCAGAGATTAAACTTGGGTGGATTGTGATCCATCAGCTTATAGCTTGGCTGATCAAGAGGTCATGTCAATCAGGATTTAAACTGAGAAAATGTACGACAAAAAACCCCATCATGGCATCAACAAATGTCCACATTCAACACAAACAAAACACCTCTACTTGTCTAGGAATGAACTTGTTACAATTGCTAGAAGGAGATGAGATTAGACACCGCCACTCTCACTTCTTCTGGCACATGCTCTGGAATCCACAAGCGTGGCCTTCTTATTATGTAGAAACATGGGCCGGTTTGTGGTATCCTACTTGCCAGTTCTGCACCACACTTTCTCATTTGGCTTAATATCCATACAACCACAATGGGGGTAAAGAAGAGACACAGAGTCAAGCTTGATTTGACAGACTTTCTCTCCTTCACAACTTTGTAGGATCCAAATTTGGCATCCTTATTGACTTTCCTGCAATGCCTTGGTTTTGTGCAGTGTGCTTTCTTCCTTTCAAGTATCTGCTTCCTGTTGGCAGGTTGTGTGGCTCTCTTGCTCTAGGAATCTGTATGTGTTGTCCAGCTTCTTTGAGAAAGCTTAATGAAACAGTCCACTTGTTCCAGAAGTTGTAGAGTAATGTGGTTGCACCAGTCTTCTTACCCACATGAATAGCAAGGTGCTTGTGTTCCATAGTGTGGATGACTGGTTTACCAAGTGACACCATAATTATTGCTGGGATTTGACTAACATGGAGTAGTTTTTACATCTAGTAATAATTTCACCCTATGATCCATTTCAGTGACCCCCTAGAGTCTTCTCAGCAGTTTTGGTGTCCATCTAATGCCTCTCTCCTTGCGGGAAAGGTGAATGCGGTTCTCAGTTGTGTACTTAAGGCCTGCTTGCTGGAGTGCAACTTTCGTGATTTTGTCTGGAGAAAAACCTGCTTGTGTCATTTGGTCATAAACTGAATGAGCATCAGCCAGTTGTTTAGCTCGACAATATGTTTGTATCATGATGTTGTAAGAGACTGCATCAGGGGCAATCCCTTGCACACTCATTTTACGAAACAAAATGGCAGCTTGGACAGAGTAGCCTTCTCGTCCATATGAACCGAGAAGGATATTGTAGAGAGTAACATCTGGCTGGCATCCTGTAGCCAGCATTTCATTGTAGTGTTTTCCCACTTCCTGTAACATGCCATGTCGGCCATAAGCTTGTATGATTGAGCTCCATGCCACCACATTGGGTTTGAAGCCATCTGCTTGCATTTGCCTAAAGACTTGTGAAGCTTCTTCCACTAGTCCTGCTTTCCCGTACACAGAAACCATGAGACTGTAAGTGGTCAAATCTGGACAACACCCTGACCTCTTCATTTCAAGAAAAGTCTTGATTGCTTCCTGATGCTTGCAGGCGCAGCTATACAGCTGAATCAATCCTGTAAACGTCACCACATTTGGCTCCAGCCCTGCTGCTCTGAGACTAGTAAATACCCAAATGCCTTCCTTATGTTTGCCTGCTCGGGCATACATTGTAAGCAAGATATTGTAACTGACAAGGTCGGGAGTGGCATCAGTCAAATGACACATTTCATGCATCAAGTTTGAAGCTGTCTCCACATGTCCCACTTTGCTTAGAACAGAGAGGAACATGTTGTAGGAGTTGCCAGTGCACAGAAAACCTTTACGCTTCATACTTAGAAAGACTTTCTCTGCCTTTTCGATCGGCAAGCCAGCTCTTCCAACTGCACTCAAGAGAGTATTGAATGTGACTTCATCTGCATGAATCCCCTGCAACACCATATCCTCATACAGCCTCCATGCCTTATTGAAATTCCCAATTCTTCCATAAACACCTATCATTGCATTATACATGTACACTAATCTTGGGACCTTCAAGGACAACATGGAGTCAAAAACCTCCTGCGCTTTGCTTACCATGCCTACACGACCCAACACCCCAATCATTGAACTGTAAGTGTGTCCATTTGGTTTCAATCGTCGTCTCTGTTGCTGCATCCAACTAAATACTTCAAATGCAAGTGCTCCCTCTTGGCGAGATCCGAGCTCCTTGATGATGTTGGAAAGGTCTACCCTGGTGATCTTTCCCGCCCATGAATTGAGCACGTTTGTGATGGACTGTGTGCGTCCTTCCACCACATCAGATGATGGGTGTCTTTGGTTTCTCTGCAGTTCACCTACAATTGTCTCAACTCTCTGTCTGCAATCTTCCTCTGACCATGGCAGTTGTGGAGGCATTCGTCGTACCCTGATTTGTCCTCGCCAGACACTCTTGCTCTTCTTCTTCCTCTGAGTTTCAACAAATAGCATATCCTCCTCCAACTCCTCCATTGTTAACAAAGAACCTGCTTTCTCCTCATCCTCATCCTCCTCTTCTTCACAAAGAGCAACAACAATACCAAACAACTAGTATCAGCAACAAATGCACTTTGTATTTTCTCCTGGTTATTTGTTGATCTCTGTCCATTGGTACATGCAATTCTCAGACTCGATATTTGTACATAATTCTCAGAGGAATTGAATGAGAAATGATGGCCATTAAAATAAAAAAAATTGCTGACATCAAAACCCTAGTGGAGGACTTGCAAACTGAGAAGAAGGGAAATCATGATGAAGGGACAATCTAAATCAACTGCAAGAACAAATTGGCAAGAAAGAAGAAGATAACAAAGCCCTCGCCTCCGATTCTACATACAAAAGAACCATAGAAGAAGCCCCTGTGTGCAGACAAGCGCTGCAAAGATCTTCTGAGTTCTCTTGGTAGAGAAATCCATTGCATTTGCATGTTGAAGCATGGATCAGAGATGGGGGGTTTTTATTTTTCTCCTCCTGTTGCAAATCGTGGAGAAAAACCCACCACCGTTTGCTCCTGAAATCAGCAGCAGCTACAACCAACCAGACACGAAAAGAGTCGGGAGAGAGAGAGTGTTACCTTGAGGGATGATGTGAGCAGCGGCTGTCATGTCAGAGAAAGAAGAGAAGTCTTGGATGGAGCTCAAGTGTAGCAGCAAATCAGCAGCATTACTGTATGCATCCAGAGAGGAGCAGCCTTGAGCAGCAGCAGCATCCACACTCTTCTTTTTCTCCAACTCCCCCCAGTCTGCTGCATTCTTCTTTTGCTTCACATCCAAATCCGCGGTCGCGCACACACCCACTTCCGCCCCCTCGTTCTTCTCAGCTCTAGCTACGACCAACACCAGCTTCTTCTTCTTCTTCTTCTTCTTCTCTCTATTCATACTCGGTCCAAGCTTTCTCATGGGGAAGTTCGACCTGCTAAACCACCTAGTTCCGGTTGTATCGGACACGCACAGGCGAGACACGGACATTGAGAAGGAAAACGAAAGGGATACGACAGCCCGAGAAGAAGCAGAAGAAGCAGACTCGTTCTTAGATGAGAAATCACAGCAATCTCTCACAGGCAAAAAGAGGAGTGTGGAGAAGGAGTCGCATGGTGAAGTAGAAGAAGAAGAAGGGAGAAGAAGCTTGGTGGTGGTGCCAGGGTTGGAGAGACCAACTTCCCACATGGTATGCATGCATGGGCGTGCGAAGAGAGAGAGAGATGTCGCAATTCCACAACTATCAACAAAAAAGAAAGATGCGAAGAAAGAGAGACGTCACAATTCCACAACCACCCACAATAAAGAAAGACGCGAAGGAGAAACAAAGAAAGATCTGGCAAGTCCTCCACAACCACCCACAAGAAAGAAAGATGCGAAGAAAGGATGTGGTAATCCGTAGAAGAGAGAGCAGTGGGAAGATTGTCGAATTGCAGCGGCTGCTGCTGCATCCTCAGCCTTCCACTTCTTATCTATCTCACAACAACCCCGAAGACAAAGAGAATACACTCCGCAGAAACCTGGAAAACTGCAAAAACAGAAAGCGAAATTCTTTATTCTTGGCTATGGAGATACCCAGATCAGACAAAAACCCACAGGAAGAATCAGATCCGAAACGACCCACACGAAGCATCATATCAGACACAACCCACATTATGGAAATTCTTTGATTCTTGGTTTGCAGAGTGATGGAGATCAGACATGACCCAAGATTTGCAACACAAACTTCTTTTCTTTGAGTCTTGGCTGCAGAGAGACGAAGATCAGATCAGAGATCACCCAAGATTTGCAACATAAACTTCTTCACAAATTCTTTGATTCTTGGCTGCAGAGAGATGGAGACCAGAAGTGACCCAAGATTTGCAACACTATCTTCTTCAAAGAGGGTTGGAAGGGAGGGGTGGGCAAGGGGGGATTTTGTTCTTGCAACTTTCTCTGGCACAGACTCTTTTGTTCAAAACACTCTTTTTTTTCTATCAGAGTTTTTGTCTGCAACTGTTTTGTTTGTTTCATTTCCTCATCAGTCTGCTCACTATTTTTTGAGATTACCATCTGGAGAAACAAAAAAGCCAGTGCAGATTGAAAAGTTTCTGCAAGTAACTTCAAAAAGGAGAGACAGAGAGAGACAGAGAGAGATCATTTCTTTTTGAGAAATCCTTTCTCAAGTCTGTATTTGAGATGATCCTTCTGAACTCAAGATTCCTATCTGTGAGCCCACCAACCACTTGCTTCTTCGCCTTCCAAACTTGGCAGAGAGACAAACAATCACAATAGATATCTAACACATTGCCAACCACCCAAGACCCAACATCTTTCAGTCATACATCTGACAGACAAAAGACATCACCATGCTTGCTTGTAAATTAATGACAAGATGCTAGTGTCTTGATTCTGCCAAGCTTCTTCTCCAATAAGAAAATTAGACAGCAAAGGACTAGTCAGTAGTGTATCAGTCTCCAGGAGGAAGCCATTTGTCATATAAAAACAGTAACCAAGAAATACAAAGAAGAAAGAGTATACATAGCCACAGCGGTAGTTGGTACATGGCAGTTTGACTCAAAGAGAAAGACCATAGGTATTCAACTGCAGCTGAATCTTCCACTTTCACCCACAGATGATAGGACTTTCTGTGTGCTTGTTGGAGATCTGGACAGACTAACCAAACGTGTCTCAATGATCAATCACCCCACGCGCATTCTCATGTCTTGATGATCACCCCACCTGTGCTCTCTCTCCTGGATATTGCAACTGCACAACAATGCACATGCATGGCTCATCCCAAAGTTTTCCAAAGGAAAAATCATGCTGTAGATCTCAAGACACTGCAGTACACCATCACGGGGAGACTGAGACTGTTGGAGCTGAGCTTGATAAAATCGGCTTTTACTCGAGAGCCTGTAACTCAATACTGGATTTCGAAGGGCTACTGCTTGAGCAAGTCTTCTCTTTTACTGTCTCTGAGTCCATAGAATCTGCTGGGCAGCATGATGGTGCATATGTTGCTATGACAGCTTCAACTTCAGCATTTGTAATATGCTTATGGCTCTGTTTGCGAGTGCATCATCTTCTAGGTGCCAGTCACATGCCAGCACCAATGCCGGTATTCCTCCACCATCAATATCTGTCCCCTGCAAATGGTAACCCTTTGAAACTGCTAAATCATGAGAGGAAGTCTCAGGGGACACACGAATATGTATTGATTTGCCTTGTATGCTTTCTTCTTTCTCCTCTAAAACTCCCTCGCCAAAGGACTGAACCAGATGCAGATAGATCAAGTGAAGAATTGCAGATGATGTCATTGGCTCTAGGGCAGTGGTGGCTTCTTCTGTTCTCACACTAAGAAGTTCCAGATCTTGTTGACCTTTACTCCCATTTGACAGGCTCTCAGCCGGGGTGGATGGATCCGGGATGGCATTGATATCAAGCGTGATGCGGCCACTGTTGACCCTTCTGTCAGAATTCTCATACCTGTTGGTCACCACGATAGGAGATGATGGGCCAGATATGTCTCTGAATGCTGGAGACTCAAATTCAGAACCTTCTTCTCCTGAGTCTTCCAACACTGGCTCCCGCTCCAGATCAAGACTTAGGTGCCGTTGTAAGTCCATGCGGTACCGTTTCTTGGATGTCTCTTTCTCCATTTCCTCCTAAAAGCAAGAACATGAACTCTTCTTAACCACAACACCCTTCAGAAACTAGCAACAGATTGTTAGCTAAGAACACGTAAGATTCATTATGTGTTGCAGGATCCCTCTTACCTCATCTGATACTTGAGGAATGTTTGTTTCCATAGCCACTGGACTTTCTGTGCTGCCAGCTTGAAGAGGTTGTACACATTCCGGTGATGGTATGTTCTGGTGGTGATGTTCCAGTGGTAACAAGTTGTCACAAGCAAGGTACATTGGACACATGCATGAGAAGCTCATGCCATGTGATGCTACCCCTAAGACAGATTCGACTTCACTTGGGTGGATTAGTTTGATCCTCGAGGAGTCCTCCATAATCAAAACTCCTTCTACCGGAACTCCCGCTCTCACATGTGGCAGCTGCTGCCCCTGGTGAACTGTCTGCAGCTGCCGTTGAGCATCAGGCAAAGCCACCGGATTCATTTCCTTAGCCATCTCTGCTGCTGAAGGAAGGACAGCTGTTGCTTGTTGGATAATGGACTGGTTAACAGGAGCCTTGAGGAGCCGTTTGGAAATGCCCATTTTCACCAAGCAGCGGGATTCAACTTCAATGGTCTCAAGGTTTGCTGGATCATAACATGGAATGCCTGCAATGGTCATGAATGACAGATGTGAGTGATTTGCAACAACAGGATCCAAAAGAGACTCAAACTCTGGTGTTTCTGCTGCAACTCTTTGTGAACCTAAACCCTAAACCCTAAATCCCCCTTACACACCCATCCTTTGCAAATTCACTTCTGACTACAACTGGTGAACAAACAGTAGCATGTTCTCAGCACAAGCATCTTCCTCAAACCTCAACACCATGACCTTGAAGAAGAACAAGTCAGATGGAGTCAGTTGTGAACTTCTCACCTAAATCTGTGACAATCTTGTTCTTCAACAGGACCATTTTCAGCTTCTCTCCATGAACAAGAACTACATTGTGAGGTGCCACATGCTTGACAAGGTCTAGAATGCCCTTAGCATCCGTGTGGGCACTGAATGACAAGTGCTGGACCTGTAATATGTAACACAACAACGATGGGGATGAGACTCAGGATTTTGTTTGTATAACTAGGAAGAGCATTGTGAGACCACATTGATTGGCACACGTTGCAGTAGCATCTTTGAGGAGGTCACTGAGAGATGTGTGTATACGAAATAAAGGGGTATGATAGTATCACACTGTTCCAAACCTGGCAACGCACATCCAACTGCGTGCGTTTGTCAATATCAATTTTGGTAGGTTTTCCAGACATCAACTTACTCCCAACAGTTCCTGCAACACAAAACCTGCTCCCACACTGTCAATGATGCTCAAGGGAAAACAAGCCAGTGTACAAACCAGTGTTGTGTGGGTACCTGGTTTGGAGGTTTAGAACTGGAGGTTCTGGTTAGTAAAAACCAAACTGGAACCAAGTTTGATTTTTGGAACTGGAATTAGAACCGGGGTTCCCAATTTTTTAGGAACTGGGACAGGAATTAGAACTGGAAGCAGGGTTCTCAAGCTTTTAGCAACTAGAACTGGAATGGGAACCAGACCTACAACCCAGAACCCAGAACCAGTACCAGACCTGCAACCAGAAATTTTTTCCAAGAACCAGACCTAGAACTGGATTCCAGGCCCGATTTCTTTGGGAACGAGAACCAGAACCAGAACTGTTCTAAGTTTTTTTAAAGAACTGGAACCAGAGGTTGTTTATAAAAGTCAAGAACCACCCAACATTGGTACAAACTCAATACACAAACTCAGATTAGCAACACCAACCCTTACATGATGTGCATCAAAGTAGAAAATGGGTCAGTGATCATATACGGGACAGTGCAGAACCAGCTACAGTTGTGCATGGATTGTTACTCTAAGGCCCATTTGCAAACTGATGAGTGGGTTTGCTGCCTGTACTGTGACTGGCAAGCAAGCATGAGATCAATTTCTGCACTGAAATGGTAGCAATCTTTTGAAGATATTTGCACATGCGTTGGGCCAAATGAAGGAGAGAGACAGAGAAAAAGACAGCAAGCAAGTGAGAATTTGCACCCCGGCAGGATGATCATGTTGGCTTCTGAAGGTGCCCAGTGCTTAAAGACCTCCAGAGACAGGCCTCCACTCAGCATTCCAGGCGTGGCAAACAGAACACAAGGACCTGGTGCATCAATCTGAGAGCGCTCGAATGGAGTCACTGGAATCAACAAGAACACTGCATTATTTGCTGCCAAAGTACACAATGTCTGAGCTCTCAATCAGACTGCAACATCTACTGCACATGATGAGATTGTTCTATCACAATGTGGTAACAGAATGGGTTTCTTTTGAATACCATGTTTGAAGTCAAATGTGTTGCGAGTGACATACGTGTCTTTAACTTTCTGGTTTGTCCAGCTGATTAACAGCTTGTAATACACATTTGCCTGCATGGTTAGCCCTGCATCAACCAACTGCTGCACTCATATCTCCTCACCACAGCCTTTGTGACATGACACCCAAGAAACAAGATTTCAACACAGCAAAGACAGAGATCACTTCTGTCATGTGCGTTTCTCATGTAATTTTTAGACTTTTTGTTGCAGGCACATGTAAAGAATGAGCTAACAAAGTGTTTGGCCTGAGAAAGATGGGCAATGTTGGTTGCCTCCAATGTCATGGCAAAGAAAGGACCAGTGCATAGCCATTCTGCCTTCCCGAAACTATTACCCATTTGACAGACATACCTGCAGAGAAGTAAATAGGGACTTTGAGATTCGTGCGTTCCCAATACTCATCAAGTAGTATACACAATTCCTGCCAACCACCAACAAACCCAGCAATTCTTGCCTCAACCCAACTCGTCCAACATCAATCCTCATCAATCTACAACATTCATAGTAAAGACTGCAAACCAGCAATTCAACAGTGAAATGTAACTGTGAAAAATGAAAGTGGATGTATTGCAATGTGCAGGTGCACATCAGTCAGTAACTGGGCCAGTTATGGTTCTTCATATTGAACTATGACAAATTCTACCCTACAACAATGCACTGGCAGTTGCAGAACAGCTTGACATACAGGTGGGTCTTGTAAGCCATACCTGAGCCCTCCCAAGGGCAAACACAGGGATCAGTACTTTTCCACCTGCCGCCACACAAGTGTGTACCTGCCACAACAGTCATCATGCTAGATCAGCTGGGAAGCAAGGCAACAAGGGAATGACCACCCCAAGTTGCAAAGGAAAGCACTTCTCACAAATACTACACATGCACTCCTGATCAAGTGTGGTGCAATGTAAGCTTACAGCTTTCAAAAAGTCTCGTTCACGGGCACGTTTGGAATCACGTACAGTTGTTGCATATGTGGATCTGAAAACACGATGATCAAACATGTCTGCTCAAACCTTTTCACAAGGAATCCTGTATTGGCTACTTCCAATGATAATGATACTGCTACTCCCACAGGCTGCTGACAAGGGACTTATGGTGCTACTACTATCAGAGGAAAAAGCACAGGAAGGAGTAGAAAACAAAAGCCAGCTACAATTGCAGGTATCCTCCTACTCTGTGATAAGTAGGTCTGGTTCCAGACGATCTATCTGAGCAGCTCCGAGATGGCGATCCGGTGTCATGTTATAGTCTCCTGTATACACCACGGTATCATCCCCTGCTTTCACATAAAACATTGCTGCACCAAGCACCTGCAGGCCGGTTTGTGTGCGATATTTATATCAACAAGTAATAATAGCTCCAAACATAAGAGATACATGATGATGATACACCAGAACAGACCTCGATATCCATCCAGTGAAACCTTTGGATTTACCCCACATGGTGGAGAAGCAAGCATCAATATGGAGTAGGAACTCAATCTTACATGGCCTGCATAGTAAGCTCTTATCTCCAGGTCTGCATCCACCTTGATCGTCTGCCGCAAATCAATTGCTGTTACTGTCAACCCTCCCACCCATCCCCCAAGAACCACCGCATGTTGATTCTACTTTCCAGATGAGGCGCAAGTATAAGCAAGCAAAAGCTGGTCATGTAACAAGATGGGTAGGTGATTGGTTGGAGGATCCTACATTCTCTTTTTTACTTCTCCAAACTTCTGCCTTAAGATTGCCTTTTGCATTTCAGAGGCATCAATCTCCTGTGACTCGAGAAGGAGAAGACCCAAGGAAACCAAGAAGAAAGAGGAACACACAAATGAAAATCTAATTGAAAAAGCCCAACAAAAGAAGAAGGATGAACAATCGGGGAAATCAGATGCAAAATTATAAGAGAATGAACTTCTACAGATGAAGAAAAATTGCATGAGAGAAACTGGCATCCAGCTTATGCACGCAAGTAAGTATTCAAACCATCTAGTGCACACGTGGTTGCCAGAAAACTGAAGAACCTAATGGAAGATCATGCAGGGGTGCAAGCAAGAAGCCCCACAAGGGAAAAAAAAAACTGACCTCGTTTCATGCACTGCTGAATCTGCAGAACACTGAACTGCTCTTGCTCACCCTTTCTATCTACCATCACCTTCCGATAATCCTCCAACATCAGAGGTGCCAGGGCTTTGGTTGGGTACTGCAAAAAGAACCAAAAAAAAGTTGAGTCCACACACTGAGAGCATGAGCACCAGAGAACAAAGGTCTCGTGTACAGGTAGGGAGGTAAGTCTGGAAAGCCCCCACAAGAAGAGATCGTGAATCTTTACATCCCATGAATTCCAACAGACAATTCATTGTGATGATGCTTTTGAACTTACTGTCATGTAGATAGGACCTTCATAGCCACAGATTTCAGTGAAGTATGGAAGAGCACCAATGTGATCCAAGTGACTGCATCACCACCATTTTGCCCCACAGATTTGTCAAAGCAAGAAATGGAGAAGCAGCAAAAACCATTGCTGAGGGGAAAAACTTTGTTGGATCCTCCTCTTCTATCAACCAAATTTGAAGACCAGAATTGTCAGAAACAAAGTTTTCATATTGAAGAAGGAAGTATCAATTCCACATGAATCCATGACATTCAAGGCTCAAGAAAATCATACAACGGGGTTTAGGGTTTGGCACTTCAGAAAACAGAGAGTTTTTAGGGTTTGGAGCTCAAGAAGATAGATAGCAGAGAGGGTTTAGGGTTTGAAGCTCAAGAAGATAGATAGCACAGAGGGTTAAGGGTTTGGAGCGAAGATGGATAGATAGTTAGCAGAGAGGGTTTGGGGTTTGGAGCTCAAGAAGATAGATTGCAAGAGAAAGACAGGAAGGAGGACAAGGCGTGCATTGGTTTAGGGTTTGGAGCTCAAGAAAATGGATAGATAGCAGAGAGGGTTTAGGGTTTGGAGCTAAAGAAGATGGATAGATAGCAGAGAAGGTTTAGGGTTTGGTGCTCAAGAAAATTGCAAGAGAAAGAAGGGAAGGAGGAGGCGCGGATGCTTACAAATGGGTAACGATCACGCAATCGATAGCTTGAGTGTAGTTGCCGGTCTTGGAAATGAAAGAGAAATCCGGATAGCGTCGCTCATCCTGAAAACCCATGTGCATACCGCAGTCGAACATTATATTCTTGCCACCTACAGTGACAATCACGCAGCTCTTTCCCACATCCTGACCAGCTCCTGTAATCAAATCAATCAACCACAACACCCACCCACGAGAAACAATTTTGCAATCAATAATTTGATACGAGCGAGCGAGCGCCAAGGCAAAACCCCAAGGAGGCAAAAGAATCTGAAAGCACAAAAACACAATCTGCAACAAACATGGCGGCACAGTTTTGTTTTGTTTTGTTACCAAGAGGAACACACTTGATCAGCATTGCCCCAGGCTTTTTCTAGCTGCAGAACTTGAGCTTGAATTCGCAATAACGTTGTTGAGATCGCATGAGAGAAACTCCAGAAGAAGAGCCTCACGTCAAGACTTCTGGAGATGAGTCCCGCAAGAATCTGTCTGTCAATTCCGGCAATCCTTCAACAACCCGCGTCTGGCTTAGGGTTTTAATCTATCCCTTGAGGAAATCCACTCTTGGGTGCTTCCAGGATTGGCAGCAGTTCCCCTCGAGGAATGCTGACGAATCTAGGGTTTGGCTTTTATAGCCGCGAGAGATAGATAGATAGATAGATGGGTCCATGCACTCGCGCGAGATGCTAGTCTGCGACTTGTCGCAATCGTCTTGAGGACCCATTTCGCTTCTCAAGCTCTCCACCCATCATCCGCATCCCCCCGCAGCCGAGGGATTCGAGAATCTAGGGTTTGGATTTCCATAACTGCGAGCGATAGATAGATAGATGGGTCCATGCGCACGCGCGAGATTCTAGTCCGCGACTGCTCGCAATCATCTTGAGGAACCATTTCGGTTCTGTATCTCTCTACCCACCATCAGCATTCTCCCCCAGCCGAGGGATTCGTTAATCTAGGGTTTGGATTTGCGTGCGGAAGCCACCTTTGATGCACGCTTTGGTATCGGCATGGCAAGCACGAGCGCGGCCTGTCAACGGCAGTGGTTGAGTCCTGTGTGTAGTGTACAGACTGCTCCAGAGAGCCGTCGTTGGAGATGTGTAGCTGAACCTGGCACTTGGAGAGTAGCGCCTTCTTCTTCTTCTTCTTTTTCTTCTAGGGTTAGGAGGAGTTCCTCTTTCTCCTTGTCTCGGCCGGATGATGGGTCATGGGCGTTTTCGAGCAATGCAATGTTTGGAGGAGGGATGCAGTTACATCTTGCATTCAATGTTGGCAGAGGAGCATTTGGGCACAGGAGAGGAGGAGCAGGAGGAGGAAGAGAAAGAAGAGGAAGGCAAGAAAGAGGGCCTCTTGTTGTCAAGGCAGCTGTCTTCGACCAGCTCACGAATAGTCTGGAAGCAGCATGGAGCAAACTGCGAAAGGAGGACGTTCTGACAAGAGAAAACATCAAGGAGCCCATGCAGGATGTAAGAAGAGCTTTACTGGAGGCTGATGTGAGCTTGCCAGTAGTGCGTAGGTTTGTGAAATCAGTTTCAGAGAAAGCAGTAGGCACAGGAGTGATCCGTGGAGTGAGACCAGATCAGCAGCTGATCAAGGTGGTGAATGACGAGCTGGTGAGTCTGATGGGTGGAGAGATGGTGGGCTTGGAGTTCTCCAAAACAAAAGGAACTCCCACTGTCATTCTCATGGCAGGTTTACAAGGAGTGGGCAAGACAACTGCCTGTGGGAAACTGGCTCTCTACTGCAAGAAGAAGGGCAAGAGCTGTATGATGGTGGCAACAGATGTGTACAGACCAGCAGCCATTGATCAGCTTGTCACCCTTGGCAAGCAGGTGGATGTTCCTGTGTTTGAAGCTGGGAACCAAATCCGACCAGCAGAGATTGCCAAAAGGGGACTTGCAGAGGCGAAGAAGAAAGGAGTGGAAGTAGTGATTGTGGACACTGCAGGAAGATTGCAAGTAGATAGAGGAATGATGGATGAACTGAAGCAGATCAAACAAGTGGTGAATGCAACAGAAGTGCTGCTGGTTGTGGATGCCATGACAGGACAAGAAGCTGCAAAGCTTGTGGCTTCTTTCAATTTGGAAGTGGGCATTACTGGAGCTATCTTAACCAAGCTGGATGGTGATTCTCGAGGTGGTGCAGCATTGAGTGTGAAGGAAGTCTCAGGCAAGCCAATCAAGTTTGTTGGAGAGGGAGAAGGGATGAATGCATTGGAGCCTTTCTATCCTAATCGAATGGCGAGCCGCATTTTGGGAATGGGAGATGTGTTGACATTCGTGGAGAAGGCAGAAGAGGTGATGCTGAAAGAGGATGCTGAGGAGATGCAGAGGCGGATATTGGAAGCCAAGTTTGATTTCAATGATTTTCTGAAGCAAAGCCGCAATCTGGCACGCATGGGTTCCATGGGTGGTCTTGTGAAGCTCATTCCTGGCATGAATAAGGTGACTCCGCAACAGATTCGTGAAGCTGAGAAGAGTCTCAAAATCACTGAATCCATGATCAATTCAATGACACCCAAGGAACGCGCAGATCCTGAGCTTCTTGCAAAGTCACCTTCACGAAGGCGACGAGTTGCACTCGGTTCTGGAAGAACCCAAGAGCAGGTCAGTGCTTTAGTTTCACAGATTTTTCAGATGCGGGTTCGAATGAAGAACCTGGCGACTATGATGCAAGGTGGTTCAATCCCTGGTTTGGAAGGACTGGATGACCCACTCAATGGCAGATCAAAAGCAGCACCTGGCACTGCCAAAAGGAAGAAGAAGACTCGATCCGGATTTCAATCCCAGCTCATCGGCTCAGGAGCAGCAGATGCTCCAAAAGGTTTCGGTGCCAAGAAATGAAACCAAAGAGGTAATTATGCTTCTTGAGGTATTGTGCTTCTTTGTACACACACACGCACACACATGAGTTTTATGTGACACTACTTGTATTGTCTGTCATAGTACATGACAGATGTCAAAATCAGAGAATCACAGAAGGGAAAAATTTACTAGAATTTGCAAGGGGCTTTTCGTAACTGCAGAAAAAATCTCATGGCGATCTGACAAAGAAATGATTGAGTTACATTGCTTTCTTGATCAAATACAAAGGTTTAGGATTCCAAAACACCTGGATCCAGAGTACTACCAGGCTGCAAACTGCAATTGAAAATGATGATATCAATCATGTATGAACTGAAAATGCAATTAAATTTTTTTTTATTGATTCAAAGGCAGCAGCTCATGACATGTTTGGTTCAAAGTATGAAGTAGCAATTCATCAGCAGACAACTAACACTACTCTGCAACTGTTTCTGCAACCCTTTTCTTCCAGTGTAAGACTCTTATATGCATCCTTTTGCATCTTCCCTTCTTGTCTTCTTCGCAAGTTGCTGTTTCGATCACTACTGGAGACTATAAAAATTCTCCAATTTGCCGTAAGTTGAAGGTGTTGATTTCTATGGGACCTCCTTAATTGTACAAATGGACTACATTCAAATAACCTTTGTAATTGTTGTTTGGACTGAAAAAGTGCATTTAAAATTGCATTTTCACAATAGAAATTATAGAAATACATATATGCACCCAAGTGCAAGGTTTTGTGGTCAAGTAGAAGGAAAGGATCATGTGTACCTATGCTTTTTAAAATTTTGGTTTGGTTTCAGGTAACTTTCTTTTGTGCATTACCAATGACATTGAAGATTCATGCATATTTCTTGTTTGAAGGAGTTTGAGATCAGTTTTATTGATCATAACATTTGCTTCAAAAGTTCACTGCACACCTCCTATTAAGTGACCTGATCAATTTTATTGATTGTAACATATACTTCAAAAAATTTCAGACGCACACCTCCTATTAAGTGATCTGAACTTTGTATGTTGAAAATCAATTATTGTCCGCCATTGACCTATCTTTGTTGAAGACTAATTCAAGTAGTAAAGTTGCAGCAACAAGAATCCAAATAGTGGATATAGGTGCAATTCAATCTTGTTTGTTGAGTTCAAATTATTCAGTTTTTGACAACATCAAACAATTTCTTTTTAGCTCAATTAAATACATTGAATATATTGAGAGGTTTTCATGTGTAGTATCCAATGGGTGCATGGGAACACAAAATCTGAATGAGCCTGCTTGGTAATTTTGTTCAAGTTTTTGATGACTCCAAGTATTTATGATGGGTGATTAATGCATGGAAGCAGCTTCTGGAAGCTTTCAACCTGGTGTTTTTGGGATTTCTGCGTGAAATTTTTGGGTGCGAGAAAGTTAGTAGGAGTAAGCAAGGTTCAGTAAGAAAGTAGAATCTAGTGGGAAGGCAAGAGGAGCTTGGGCAAGATCCAAGCTTTTTGTGTACCAATCTGTTGTGAAGAAAAGGCGCATGGCATATGGGTCTCTACAAGCTAGGCATGCAATTCTATCCCCATTAGTTCAGCTGTGTTTTGTGAATTGGCATGTTGGAAGTGTTCACAGACTCGCAATTGGTGAGATTGCTGAGCTCATTTGAGGTGTGGATCAATTGGAGATCAATTGTAGAGTGTGCCTTATGTGTTTCAAGTTATTTCATAGAAGAAAGCAAGGACAATGGTATGATCATGCATGGTCTGATCTCCACAAACAAGATTGAATTGCAAGTTGCATGCTAGAATTTGAGCAGAGGTGAGATAGTAGCTGTAAGTACCACGTGTTTTCAGTAGCTTGAAGAGAAGAAAATGCCCATGCTCTTCTTGCCTGTGGTTTTGGTTTTGGCATTCTTTCCAAATTTAAGAACCTTTGCACTTGGTTTGAACATAGCATCCACTTCCATGTGCGCACTAATATTCCTCAAGGCTGAAATTTTTGTAGGTACACAACTTTACAAAAAAATTTAAAACTGAAAATTGTGAATGTATCAAAGTTTTTCAATAAATGAAAAATTGATTACTTACACATATAAAAGTTTAGCCTTATTTGTTCATCTTTAAAAAAAAATTCAATGTGCTTGTTTTAAGAACTTGAACACGTTTTTAAGAATTTCTTTTCAATGTTTTTGTTCTAGCACAAGGTTAGTTTCATGATCTAATTCCTTGTGTTGGGTACACCAAAAGGATGTTGGGTTGCGTTCAAGTGACAAGAATCGAACTTGAGCCCTTATGTTTGATACGTCAAACTAAAAAATTGGTATTAACCATCCACATGCATTGGTACTAACCATTCGCATGCATTGGTCCATGCATTGGTAGGAACCACCCACCTACCTACTATCTACTTATGGTGCATTCACACTTGATGTTAAATCAATATTAAATGAAAATTTAAGTGACATCCTAGGTGGCACCCAATGTTAAATGGGTGATTATTTAATATTAAATGAATGTTAGTTTATCATAAAATCTTTCACCATAAGTAATTCAAGTCTTAAATGACTAGAAATGTGTTAAGGAACTCAACACTAGAGTCCCTAACACCAAGTGTGAATGCACCTTTAGTAGCAACCAATTGCATTCCCTAACTATCGACTACAAAGTAACCACTTCAAATTCCCTACCTTTGTATCTATGAAATTTACCCATTTACCTAGGTAGCTAGTTATTTAGGTTGTGTGAGGGAAAGATAATATGGTTTACAAGGTCTAAGGTTACCAACAGTGTTGAGCAGGTTTATCAATTTTAATGTTTGATCAGCCAAGTAAAAAGTAAATATCAATTTTCAAAAATATTATCAGCCAGGTATAGAGCCTTGAATTTTTTTCAAACCTAGTAAGGGGAAATGATGAACATTTACCAAGAGGATAGGGTTAAATATTTGCCCTAAACATACTACAATGGGTATAAATGGGTAAATATAAAATAAATAAAAATATTTACACAAGTATGGCACATTTAGATTAATAACTTTAATTCATAGCATTCATATGATGAAAAATCACAATCAAATGTACAAGAGTTCTAGCAATAGATGATAAGAATTTTGTTCGAGGTAATTTAATGTAATGAACAAGAATAAAATGCCAAGAACATTATATTCAATAGTTAGTCACCATAATTCAAATAAGTCCAACATAACCACATGCACTACAAAATATGAAAATGTAGAAAGGTTATATAATGATTTTGTCATGTATCCACTTTTTACATGTTTTAAAATAATCGTGGTCTGTAAAGTGAAAGTAAACCTCAAAGATACATTAGGGTAGCCAGGCTAGTCACCGAACATTTAAGTAAACAAAAAAAAAAACACATTAAGAAAGCTTGGCTCATCCTCCTCTCCAAAGAGATTTTGTTCCTCCCCTATAGGAGCATCCATTGCCTTTTAGATCATCAAATGGTGTAGAATTGAAAAAGATATGCCCCTTCAAAACAAAGGTCCTCTTAAAATTAGAAAAAATCCAAAACAAACACATGGGACCCTGATCAACAAACACACGGCAATTTGCTATCAAACATCAAATTTCTAACAAATGGTCAACATGTCACTTGTGTCCAAACTAGATGGATGCCAAATTGAGATAAACTTTTCATACAAAAATGTTCATCAAACATAAAAGGCCATGATCAAAAGTTTCAAAAGCTATCATGATCAACAATGATGGGCAAACTACTATTCTTTTAACCCTAATGTCCTAAATTACATTTGGCACCGCCACGTTAAGGTTTAGGTGATGTTCCCTCTCCTATGTCTCTCATCTTAGTGCTCTTTGCAACAGGAAATCTCCTAGTGCACATTACATCTTGCATCTCTCATCCCAATGCGTTTTGCATTTGGAAGTCTCCCAGTGCACATTGCAACAAGAAATTATTGAGTCTCTTTGGTCATTGGTTGTAGTTGCTCAACAAGTCACTGAATCTCTTTGGTCGTAACTGCTCCATGGTTGCAAGCGATGGCAAGCTTGGTTTGTTACATGGTCTTTGGGGATGGAATGAGATAAACACACAATGGACTTCAAAACCCTTTGTTGGCATGATTGTTTTATGTCATTTCTTTGTACTTTGAACTGACTAAAACATTTATTGTTTGTGTGTAGGGTGTGAAGGAAGTTAATTGATTATGTCTCGTTCCGAGGTCCTACCTCTTCTCTTTTACTAATCAATTTTGTTGAAAGGATTTGGGTCTTGCCTCTTTTCTTTTGTTGGTTGATTCTATGGAAAGTATTTGGGTCCCGCCTCTTCTCTCTTGTTGGTCGATTCTACTAAGAATATCCTTGGCTATTGTTTCTCCCCAATTTCGTTGATAACTTCCTAGGCCCCCTTTGTGTTTTTGTGAATCCTTCTCTCTGGTTGAATCTATCTCCAACTAAAGGGTTCCTTTCTTTCTTTCTTTCTATTCAATTCCATCTATTCAATTCCATCTCTAGTTCCAAGAACTCCCTCTTTTTAATTTTCTTTCTCTTCAATTTTGTTTGGACCACCTCCTAAGCTCCCTTCTATCTTTGGTCAATTTCATCTCCAACTTCTCTAACATTCTTTCTTTCTTTCACATCGATTTGCTTCCTTTCTCTCTCTATCCGATTCCTCCGAGACCTCAAACCCCCCTTTCCAAGTTGGAGAAATTCCTGAACCTCCAACCCCCCTCTCTAACTTGGAAAGCTTCCTAGACCTCCAACCCCCTCTTTGGACTTTGAATGTCTTGTTGTACCTTCCCTTCTTCTCCCCCCCCCTCCCCCACATTCTTATGTTGGTTAATCAGTGGAAGGTTGTTGTAGCCATGCTAGAACATGGCCTTTTGCAAGCATCCTTGCCCTTGCCCTTGCTTTAACTTCTACTTGTGTAGGTGTTGAAATGCCCAAGTTACACCCCTATACCCTAATGGATGGGCCTTGTAACCAACTTGGAAGTTTTGGTGAAATTTGTCCCCTACTTCCTTAATTGCTATTGTAGACCAAGCTTAGTTGAAATTTGCTTTGTATCATTTCCAACTAGCCTTTCAACTACTTTGTTTGTAGTAGTATGTGAATATACTACGCATCTTCACTTTGTTTCCTCCCTTGCCTTTCTCCTTTATTCTCTAATTATGTATTTGCTTCTCTATCCATAGCTCTCTTACGCATAATTTGTAGATATTCGTTAGAGGTAACAACGTGGGATTAATTGTAATCAATTAATGGCTTTTTCTTGCATGCCTTCCTTGCAAGCAAATGTGGCAGAAACAACAGACTCTTTAGGCAGAATGGAGTTTGACTTCTTGCAGAATGTAACAATTGTTTTTTAGACATTTTTGTAAGTTCACCTAGGTTAGCTATGCAATCCATATCAACATCTATTCTTGTATCTTCCAAGATAATAAAACTTCTAAGCTTTTCCACATAGTACCTTAGTGGTTGCTCCTGTACATCATCATCATCAAATATTATTGTAGTAGGTTCCTTTGTAGTGCCTATGTTGATCAATTCTACAATTACTCCATGTTCACCCCAATCTTGAGTATAATTTAGACCCTCATTAGAGTTTTATGCATTCTCTTCATCTGATGCAATGATGTTGTTTTTTGTAGTGTATAATTCATTAGGTTTAGTCCTGTCATCCATAGCCTTTGGATTAAAAGGATAACTCCCCATAACCTTGAACCCATTATTGATGTTTCTTTTGGACAAAACTAAATCTAATGCCCTATCTACCCAGTTTGCAAAAGCAATCTTATCTAGGTCCTTGTAATTATTGCTAACCATGCTATTATCTTTCTTTTTTTTAAAAGTTGTTTTGAAAGCTTGAAACAGTTCACATCTAGAGGTTGTAAAACATGGGAGGTGTGTGAAAGTAGGGTAATCATATCTAGCCCAAACTGTTGAGCTTGTTCTATTGCTTTTAGGCTAACATGTGAACCATGCCCATCTAAAATTAATAGATGATGGTTGCTTGGAGAGATTCCACTTGGAATTGACCTTTTGAAAAATGACAAAAAATCCTTGAACAAAAAACTTGTCATCCATGTTTTGGTTTGGATTGCCATACATGTTCCAAATTTGTAATGCTTAATGTAATCATCTTTGATTTTTTCACCTTGAAATATGTAAAATCTTAGTATTAATCCCCCTGTTGCATTCATTACATAATTGATGGTTAGCCATTTTCTGGATTTTAGGATGGTGTTGTATACTTGATGAGAACCCCTTTTTGTTAGAACTCTAGCTCTTGAATGCCTCCTTGCTTGAATTATAGTTTCATTAGAGTTCCAAATGTGATATAGACTATATTAATGTTGGGTGTACAAGGATGTCAGGTTTTTGTAGAATAAGTTGCAAGAATTGGTGGTGAGGCCTTGGGTTCTACTAATTTCCAATCCTTCTACAAGATGGATGTTCAATTATGGATGCTTGCACTTAAACCAATACCACTAAGAATCCCAAGGCAACTCATTTCAAAATGTGATGGGTTGAGTTTGAATAACTTTTGTCACCTTCCATTTGAATTGTTGCAGTGTTATGGACAACCCACATTCCTACATATTCAAAACCCATGCAACATTAGCTTCACCTTCTTCTTTTGCTAATACATTTAGTGGTCCAATTTTTCTACTTCTTGTCTTTCCATTTAGGTGGTCAAAAAATGAAATTACAAATATGCCCCAAAACTTGATAGCCCCCCATATAGAAGTAATGCCACATTCAATTGCATCCATGGTTGCCTTTAATGATTCATTTGACCACTTGCCTCTTGGATTTATAGCAAGCACCCTATTTGTTCTTGTTGGTTTTTATGTTATCATGTTTAATCTAGCTTGAGCAAGGACATTTTCCTTGTCCACTACCTACTAGTCCACCATTGCATATCGTTTCCTATGAGGGACATTGAACATCATGATGTTTCCAATTTTCCTGGACCTAACCTCCAAAAGCTTGGTGGCATGTGTTTAGGCCCCACAAGTGGTACTCCCCCATTTTTCCTACATTCAAACCAAGAAAACAAGAAGTGTGTTAGGTTAGGGAATTTGTTCAATGCATGTTTATATGTGAAAACACTTGTGTTGATGAAATCAAAGATGTTTGCAAAATCAATCCAATTTAAATCTTCATCTGTTGTTGTTATGTAGGCTTTTGGAATGTATTCAATTGTACGTTGTGCTCAAGCTTTAGGAAATCTACACTGTTGCACTATTGTTGTAGTCTTTTTTACTATAGGGACGACAAATTTAGCTATCCAACAAAAATCAATAAACTTACTAAAACTTTCCTTGTAAATTTTGTCAATACATGCAATTATGCTTTCATCTTGGTGATTCTCTATCTTAGGTAGCCCTATGCTCTTTTCTTTCATTTTGATTTGCAAGATTGGGTACTTTTTCAATTTGCTTTATAGCTCTTTGGTTTCTTCCTAGGCAAACCTTTTGCCAGGCAAATCTATGCTTTCCTCTTTCACTGTGTTAAGCAACTCATCTTTGACTAATATGCTTTCCTTAACCACTTTTGATCTAAACACTATTGCACTAGGATAGAGTAATTCTAAAAATGCTTGGAGTTCATCTTCCACATGGCTTGGTAGTGTATACATGTTAATTTGCAATTGAGCTAGCTTAAGTTGATGTCTTACAATTCATTCTGATTGTGTTGTGTTATTTTGGTGAAAAAGTAGACTGAGTAGTTTTTTTAAATCCTTAGATTGTTTACAAATTTTATAATTTAATGTGATCATTTTAATGTGTTGCTAGAATCCTTGACTATGTTGTACCCCTTTCAATGTTAAAGTTTTGTACTCATCACCAAACATTAAAAATCACATAATGAAGATATTTGATTATAGATTTGCCCTAAATAACACCTTACACCAAACACCTTAAGCCTCAAGTACAATTGCATTTTGTACATTTGCACAAGTGTGTGTAATATTTTGTGATTTTATTGAGCCCATGGCCAAACATTACCTTCACACATAAAACACAAAAATTTATAAGTCTACTTCAAAAAAACCCCTTAACCAAACAATTATGTTCAAAAGTGTGATCATTGACTATATAAATGTACAGATAAATGTGTGTTACACTAGTGTTTAAACCTTTATCACTAAACACCTTGCATTAAATAAATGAACATATTTTATATATAAAAACTATCTGACATTCCCATGACCAAACATAAGCCCTAGGTCATTGATTGGAACTATAAGAAATGCCAAACACAACTTTATATCATTGAGCGTTCAATGATAGGGCAATATACAAATAGTCATAAGATGGTCTTCATTTGTTGACCCCCCCAAGTTGTGAACTTTTTGGATGTTTGGTCATGGGTGGTGTTTGGTCATAGGGCAGGTTACCCTAATCTGGTAGAATAAAGACAGGATAAATCTAAAATATTCATCAGCCAGGTAGGGTAATGAAAGGGTAACAAAAAAACTTAATCCACGGGTAAATAAGGTATATATTTAACCTATTATATACCCTTGAGTATATTAGGGTTAAAAAAAATCTACCCAGAACATAAAAATCAGGACACCACTAATGAAATAGAAGAAACTTAATCCACGGGTAAAGAAGGTATATATTTAACCTATTATATACCCTTGAGTATATTAGGGTTAAAAAAAATCTACCCAGAACATAACAATCAGGACACCACTAATGAAATAGAAGACCAAGTTGTGACTCATCTATCAATGAGTCATAAAGGGTCTTCATTGATGGTGGTGCACTGGTGTTGGGGCATGAGTGAACCAGCACTTACCAATGCATCATGCAAGAGGGATGGGAGGTGGACAAGGAACACTTGTTCAAATGTATTTCTGTCCCAATGAAAACCATCCACATGCATCTACCTACCTACCTACTTACTTACCTAGTAGCCATCGAGAGTCTTATACCTTAATGGGTATAATCCAGTTCTATTACCTACCTACTAATCTATTATTGATACCCACTTACAACAAGTAGTTTGCCTAGGTAGTGGAGTCTTATCCCTTCATGGGTATAATCCACTTCTATTACCTAACTACTAATGTGTTATTGATACCCACCTAGAAAAAGTAGTTTGTCTAGGTAGTGGAGTCTTATACCGTAATGGGTATAATCCACTTCTATTACCTACCTACTAATCTATTATTGATACCCACTTACAACAAGTAGTTTGCCTAGGTAGTAGAGTCTTATACCTTCATGGGTATAATCCACTTATATAACCTACCTACCTACTAATCTATTATTGATACCCACCTACCAAAAGTAGTTTGCCTAGGTAGTAGTGTGTGAGGTGGAAGTAGTAGGAGGCTTAAACAAGATAGGTTGTCAAGGTGTAACCTTGGTAACTGGGGTGGTGGTTCATTCATCACTGAGTCACTCAGAAGACAACTATGTCATAATAGGTTCCCACTGGATGGTGCTAGTGACCTAATAACTCTTGTGTTGGGTCATACATTCCCCTGTTGTTATTAGGAGTTTGTGTAAACACGCATCAATTTGAGAATTTGGATGACTCTTAACTCATTACCTAATGAAATTAATGGATGAAAAAATACACATTTTGTTTTGGGTTGGTAAGTGTATAGATTTCATGACTCCTTTTGTTTTTGGAGTAGTGTAAAAAAATAAACAAATGGATAGCCTAGAAAATTTTGTTAGAGGCTAACCTAGAAATTTATGGATGAAAAAAATAGACTTTTTTTTTTTTTTGGGGTAGTGTCCAACATTTCATGACTCCTTTTGTTTTTGGAGTAGTGTAAAAAATTTAAAAATGGATAGACTAGAAAGTTTGTTACAGGCTAACCTAGAAATTAATGGATGACAAAAATAGACTTTTTTTTTTGGGGGGGGTTTGGTAAGTGTACAACATTTCATGACTCCTTTTGTTTTTGGAGTAGTGTAAAAAATAAACAAATGGATAGACTAGAAAATTTGTTACAGGCTAACTTACCTAGAAATTAATGGATGACAAAAACATACATTCTTTTTTTTGGGGGTTTGGTAAGTGTACAACATTTCATGACTCCTTTTGTTTTTGGAGTAGTGTAAAGAGTTTTAAGGATGAAGGGAGGAGAGAAATTCCAAAGCTTGGACCCACCCATCTTCCAAGAAAGCTATTTACTTTGTCTTTTGCTTGCCACAAATTCAGGCTTGTCCCTAGGAGGTCTTTGTTTATTATTCCATATGTTTGTCCTTTAGGTCATAGAGGCCATTGGCGTTTTCTGGCTAGGGGAGTTGAACCAAGCTGGGAATTCCAAATTCAGAGGCCTTATTCATGGAGACCTCTAACTAAAATTTGCCTGTTTAGAGAAAAGGAGGTATCAGAATATATTCCTTCCAACCAAAAATATCATCCATATAATTTCATGAATGTAGTTTCATCATCATGTTTCTTACCTATTCATTCATTCATTCATCTATCATCCATATAGTGCTCAAAAAATTCATGAAATTCCCAACCTGAGAACACTAGATTGACAATTCCAAGTGGTCAGAATGATTTGCTTCCATTCTCTTGTGCAATTGTGAGTCATTTCTCTTCACCATAAAGCACTCGAAAGAAATTTTCCTAACGTATTTGAAAGGCACTTCATATCCACAAATCGCCCTCTTGGGATCTTACACCTACTCCTTAAGAGTGGGATGGGTCTTATGCCTATAAATAATAGGCACAAAATTTCACCCACTCTTCAGGAGTAAGTGCAAGAACCCTCTCTCTCTTTTACACATTGTGATCTGTGTATGGTTTAGGGTTTAGGGTTTAGCAGGGAGTTCCTGAAATAAGGGTTTGCTTGAGATGGAGGCAAAGTGCACTTATTTTGGGAAAGCCTTGCTCTAAAGGGTATTATCCAATATATGAAGTGCCCTCCATATACACTACAAATTTTCTAGTTGTGCTTGACATTTTCATGATAACATTAACCTCATGATTTACAATAGGTAAAATAAAGCCCACCAAGGCACTTGGACATTGTCAACATGTGGGGCCAAACTGGCTACTAGGTACCTGATCCTAGGTCCCTTATCTAGGAATGCCCCCAACATTGGCCTTTGCCTTGGGGGTTTACCCTACACTTTTAGGTCTGTTCTCTTGATGTCACTAGAGATCCCTATTCTTAATTGTTGCATCACAATTGTTGATTTGTAGTAGATCTCTTCCCTTCTTTTGTACCAGGTTTTCCAATATTGTTGTGTGTAGTAGGGTAAGAACCTAGCGTGGGTGGGTACTTAGGTGGGAATGTGGGTTTTTTTATCACAAATAAGGCTTTTTTCTTTCTTTGTTTTTTTCATCCCTAGCCACAAGGCTATTCCACAGATCCTGTACACCAAACTATTCGTGTAGATTTTTTACACAAGTCTAATAAACCTCCTCTCTATAAAGAAGTGGTCCAAAAGTCTGGCTAGGTGAAGGAAGGAATGTGTGAGTCCAAAATAAGTAAGTGGGGTAGCTTGGCCTTTTTTTGTCTTTGGCTATAAGAGAGAGCATCTCCACCACCAACGCTCAGTATGTGGCCCCTCCAACAAAAAAAAAATTCTCACATCCAAGTTTTTTATTTATTTTTCGAACCTCACCCATAAAACTGAAATTGGAACTGCAAATAGGTGGGAGAGACTACTAATAGCAACCCACTTGGATTAATCAAACTACCTATCATTTGTCTTTTTGGCTATAAGAGAGCAGCATCTCCACCACCAACGCTCAGTATGTGACCCCTGCAACCCAAAAGAAAATAAAAATTCTCACATACATCCAAGTGTTTTTTAAAAAAAATTTCGAACCTCACCCATAAAACTGAAATTGGGACTGCAAGTAGGTGGGAGAGACTACTAATAGCAACCCACTTGGATTAGTCAAACTACCTATCATTTGTCCTTTTGGCTATAAGAGAGCATCTCCACCACCAACGCTCAGTATGTGTGTGACCCCTGCAACCCAAAAAAAGAAAAACACATTCATCCAAGTTTTTAAAAAAAAATTTCGAACTTCACCCATAAAACTGAAATTGGGACTGCAAGTAGGTGGGAGAGATTACTAATAGCAACCCAGTTGGACCAATCAGACTATCAAAACGTATGTGTGTGCATATGTTGGTTGGTTGTTCGTTGCTTCGTTCCTCTGTTTTGTTTCTCGACTACGCACACGCGAACGAGCCCGTGTACTTAAGTACCCTGTTTTTGTGGGTTCGGAATTATTGGTTGTACGAGAAAAGAATTGTCGGCGATCCAACAGATTGCTGTGATTCCTTCCAACTGAAAGACAAAGTCGAAGATTTTTTGGTTAAGTGAGAAGTGAGTCAGAGAATTTTGTTTTGTTGGGGTATTTTGAACTGCAGCAGCGGTGGTGGGTGGATCGGTCGGAGGAGGAGGAGGAGGATTTGCAAAGAAAGAAAGGAAGATTTGCGGAAGATTTTGCGCATTTGTGTGTGTTTATGGTGGATTTTGGAAGATTGGGTGCGCGAATTTTTGGTGGAATTTTCGGTAATGACTATAATCCAGCAAGGGGGGAGTGTGGGGCGTTCGGTCATGGTGTCGTCTAGCGGGAACAACAACAACAACAGCAATGGTGGCAAGAAGAAGAAATTGGGGCAGAGCTGCAACTCTTCTTCGCCTCTGCTTCTGTCACAACAAGAAGAGGGCATGGTTGCTGCAGTGAATGGCGTGGAGGTGACTCTTGGTAGTGGTAGTACTGGGAGCAGCAGAGTTGTTCTGTCGTCGCCAGGGAAAACGTTTTGCAACCTGATGATCTCCATAGTGGGAGCAGGGGTATTGGGTCTGCCGTATGCGTTTAAGGCCTCCGGATGGCTGGAGGGGGCGCTGATCATGTGCGCCTTGAGTCTCATCATGTACTATTGCATGATGTTGCTGGTATGGAGCCGCCGGCGGATGGAGAGGGACTGGGGAGTGGCTGAAGTACCCACCTACAGCAAACTGGGCTTCCACTCTTTCGGGACTGCTGGCCAAGCGGCTGTGGATGCCATGGTGTTGCTCAGTCAAGGAGGTTTCTGCATCGCCTACCTCATTTTCATCGGGGAGAATCTGGCTTCCGTGTTCATGAGACAGGATTCCGTCAGCACAGCAGCTGCCGATCTACTGCCCAATTCACAGCAGATGGGTGCTGCTGCTGCTGCCTCTGATCTAATGGGAAGTATGTGGAAGCTGCAGTGGAAGACCAAGGAAATCTACATATGGATCGTGTTTCCTCTCCAGGTGAGTACCCTAGTTTTGCCTCCCAGATTTTCGCATTTCTTCCATTTGAGGTTCCAGTATCAGAAGTAAGTTTTTTGTTCTCTCTGCCTGCAATTAGGGTTTCAGAGCTTCTGAATCATCATCCTACGATAGGATTACCTAGGGTTCCAGAACTTCTGAATCATCCTAGGATAGGATTACCAAGCTTGGCTCCAGAGCTTCTGAATCCTCTATGCTTTGTTGAGTGCAAGCTGAGGAGCATGAGGGGCATGGAGATTGCTCTGAGGATCATTGATTCATGTCTATTTAAGTGTGTCCAATGTGGACAGTTCTTCATGCGACAGTTCTTCATGCCTGAAAACAACCCTGCACTTCTACAGTTTGCATGTGATCTAGTGTCCAGAGAGACATAGTTTTACCTGGTGAATTTCTTACATTATGTGTGTTTTTGGTACATTCACAGCTTGAATGACCTCCTCAATACAGGTAGTAGAAAAGGGTTTTGGGAGTTGCCAAGTGGGTGAATGTCAGTCTATGTGTTTCTTGCACTTATGTGCTACAATTGCAACAAAAGAAATGCAAAGAATTGAGACCTGCAAATTTTGAATGGCAGTTGTTGCTGGCATGTATACGCTCACTCACGAATCTGGCACCCTTTAGCATTTTTGCGGATGTGGTGAATCTGGTTTCTATGGCAGTGGTGATGGCAACAGAATTCACAGCTGTTGTAACCAACCACGGTGAGCATGTCCGAGCATTTTCTGGCATGCAGGGCCTGCTTTTCACAACTGGAGTTGCCATATATACGGTGGAAGGCATCACACTTGTTCTCCCTCTTGAATCAGAAATAGACGACAGATCCAAGTTCGGGTCTGTGATAGGGGCTGCAATGGTCTGCATCACCCTCCTGTACACAGTGTTTGGACTTCTGGGATACTTTGCTTTTGGTGAATATACCAAAGATATCATCACCCTGAATCTGGGGAATACATGGCAGACAACCATTGTGAAACTGGGTTTATGTACTGGTCTCCTCTTCACATATCCAGTGATGATGACTCCAGTGTACGAGCTTATGGAGAGGCGGCTCATACAGGGGCACCCCTCTGTGCTTTTAAGATCTGTCCTTGTTTTGGCCACAGCATGGATTGCTGTTGCTGTCCCACATTTTGGCAATTTTTTGTCGCTGGTTGGAAGTAGCGTGTGCTGCCTCTTGTCGTTTGTGTTGCCTGCATCAATTCATTTGCACGTTTTTGGTCAAAGTCTTTCATGGATTGCAAGTGCTGCAGATTACCTGCTTGTTGCATTTGGAATGATATTTGCAGTCGTGGGGACCTGGGCTTCCATTCATGACATGATGTAGATGCTGTGTAGGAGAGTTTAACTCCCTCACCACCCCCCAATTTGCTATAATTTCTCAGTTGTGCATGTGAAGAATCTCGTGGATGACTGTTGTTGGGATATTCAAGATCAGAGTGAGTGCTCAGAGCTGATAGGATTTGTGAGTAGAGATTTGTTGGAAACAAATCTTGTAACTTTACAAAGCCCTGGAAACCAGGATAGTTTGATTGATAAACCTACCTCCTGACAGAACCTGGAAAGGGAAATTCTTCTGCAGTGAAAATCTGTTGATTTTACAGTATGGTGGCAATCCCACTGATATATTGATGGCTAAGTGCCCTGGATGTTCAGCAAACTGGAGATGATTGTGGGAAATCTCTCTGGAATTACTTGCACTTGATTCTCGTTCTTTGGAGCTATGCAACAATGCTCTTAAGGAATGTGGTTTAGCTTGAGATGAGAGGCATATGGCATATTTTTGTTGAACAAGCTTAATTGCACTACTGAATTATCTTTTTGGTAAAATTGACATGAGGTCAGCTGCATGTGTGTGTCTTTGCTTCTGTTAGTGTGCTGCAGTTTCATGTGTGATGGGTCTGCTTCATACGTGATGGTTTGCAGCAGACGAATGTGCCTGACTGACAACCAATGTATGGTGGTCATCAGCGGGCAAAACTTTATTGCTTGCATCTAGAAGGTTTTTCCTTTCTTGCTTCCTTTTTGAGAAGAGGAAAAGGAGTCATTTTAGCAAGACACCTCAAGAAGAGAAATGCAGAATTAGAAATTTGTGTGTAAGAATTGTGAAAGTCCAGGTTTTGTGAAACGATTTTTCCCAAACTCTACTAGAGATATGGACTGTAGCTTTAAGAACTCACAGGCTTTGAACTGTATACTTGGTGACATGTCCAACTGCAGGCCAAGAAAGAGCAAAGCTATGAAGATCTACTAGTTTCTACTTTGCATCCAGAAGATGAACAGGGTAACACAAACCACTCTCTAACCTTCACTAATCTAATACTAGTTCTCTTTTGGAATTCCAAAAGTGCAAGGTGGGGACGGACCTTCAAGTTGGTTCTTATGGACATGGATGACTACAAATCCTTTTGCAACATACTTTGCTTGATCCATTATTGTGTGGTACTAGATAGCAACGCCCAACAATATTAATATGGTTGTGATATGGAGTAAAAGAATGAGAGATGAAATGACCCCAGAATTGAAAGATTAAATGATTCTTGAAATATCATGGTTGCTAAAAGGACATCTCTAAGACATCCCTAGGACCATCTCCAGATGACTAAAGGTTCTAAGCCTAGTGTCCTTATTGGATTTTTCCTGAAATTTTACTTTTGCCATCCAAGCAAAGGTAACTTGCATATTCCCAATTCAGTCTTGTTGGCATCCCCCATGGCCCAAGGGAAAAATAAAAATAAAAATAAAAATCTTTGTCCAACATCATGTGCTTCCCCCTTGCTTATTTCTTGGCACCACATTGAAAAATTAAATAGAAATCTCCAGCATCCTTGTGTGCTTCCTAGTGCCGCCAACATCCTTCCAATTGCACTTGGTGTCCCTTGGCATGCCTCAAGTGCCTATGGGAAAAAAAAATTGGTGTCCTTCGGTGTGCTTTCTTAGCACCCCTCCCAATACCGTTTGCATCCCTTGGCATTCTTCCCAATGCACATGTCACCTAATATTTCTTTTTTTTTTAAATTTAATCTTTTTTGTCTTTTATGGTGTCCCTTTGTGTGCTTTTCAACACCTTAGCATATTCATCCTTCCTAGCACCACTATCATCCTCTTGCATCTTTATTTTCCTTTTCACATCCCTTGCAATGCTTCCTAGTGCCCAACCATCCCATGTTGCCATTGCTTGTTCCTAACCTATTGTAATACTCATAATTTTGTCATTGTTCTATTGTCCTTCATCATCTCATGCCATTCGCATTGTCTTATCATTCCTACCCTTGTCTCAGCATAAATAAGGTGTTCTCAAATTCAAAACCGTTATTCCAAACTTAATTTTTTCTCAAAGCAACAAAATCTCAAACATCTTGAAAGTTGTCTCATCATTCCTACCCTTGTGTGAGCATAAATGAGGTGTCCCCAACCTCAAGCCCCTTATCCCAAACCCAATTTTTGATTAAAGGTAACAAAACTTCAAACATTTAAAAGGTTGTCTCATCATTCCCACCTTTGTATAAGCATAAATGAGGTGTCCCCAACCTGAAGACCCATATCCTAAAACTAATTTTTTATTAAAGGTAACAAAATTTCTAAAATCTTGAAGGTTGTTTGATCATTCCACCCTTGTTAGAGCATAAATGAGGTGTCCCCAAACTCAAGACTCCTATCCCAAACCTAATTTTTACTAAAAGCAACAAAATTTCAAACATCTTGAAGTTTGTTTATCATTCTTGCTCTTGTTTAAACATTAATGAAATGCCAAACCCAAGACCCCTATCATGAACCTAATGTTTAGGAGAGGCAACAAAATTTCAAATATCTTGAAGCTTGTTTATCATTCTTGTTCTTGTTTAAACATAAATGAAATGCCAAACCCAAGACCCTTATCATGAACCTAATTTTTACTAGAGGCAACAAAATTTCACACATCTTGAAGGTTAACATCAATGTTGGGCAAATATAAGAAAAGAGGTGAAAACCAACTAGGGTTTCAAACTGATTCTCACCTTGAATATTTTAGGGTATCATTAATGGTGATGCATTTTTTGAAACATGTTTAAAGGTTCTCATTGAATTGAAAACTGCCCATTTGAAACCCTTTCATTTTATAAAAATAAAATTTGATACCCTATCAAGGTATTTAAAGTTAATAAAATTAGGGTGTCAATAGTCAATATATGTCATTTAGTGTAATAGTTAGTAATGGTAGGTAGGGTTTTATTTTAATTAGGTTTTCAATGGTGCTACAAAGATAGAGTGACCCTTGGGCTTTTTTTTCTTTTTTTTTCTTCTTTCATTGTCCTTATAAATAAGGACAATGTTTAGCAATTGCAAGGTATGTTTAGTGTTAAATGTATGTTTTTGGTTTTTGTTTTGCTTAATCATTGTGATCTTGTGATCTTTCTTTGTTCATAGCTTGCATTGTTTCCTTGTTTCTTTGTTGGTGCTCCTTAGTGCATTTTTGTTGTGATATGTTGGTGTTTTTCAATGCGTTGTTATTGTACTATGTTCACACATCTACACTTTGCTCTATTGGTGTTTGTCAATGCTTCCTACAATATTATATTGTTGTTCTTTGGTTCTTCCTAACTATTTTTTGTTAGTGTTCATCAATACCTCCTTATTGTGTTTTGTTGTTGTTTGTCAACTCCTCCTAGTTGTGCTTTGTTGGTGTTTGTTGACACCTCTTGGTTATGCTCTATTGATGTTCGTTAACACCTCCTAACTATGTTTTGTTGTTACTCATTGGCTATTCCTAGTTGTGTTTTGTTGGTGTTTGTGGGCACCTCCTTGTTGTGCTATATTGGTGTTCATCAATGTCTTCTTACTTCAAGTACATCTCTGACCTTTGGGGCTTATCAACACCTTTTTGTTGTGCTTTGTTGTTGCTCGTCAGTGTAATATAATCAAATGTGTACAATGCACATTGCTAAACATAGACGTAAGCATTGATTATCCATTAAAAAAATAAATCAAGGTAGTTGCATTACTTAATGCAAATTCCTTTTGTTCATTTATTTTAAAATTTTCAATTAAAAAATTGATATAATCATTAAATGAGTCAATTTTTTAAATATGTATTATTCAATATATTTTTATAATTTTTATAATTTTTAAAACGTAACATCATTCTAATTGTACACATACAACAATCCAATGTATTTAGAATTAGACAAATGTTTTAAAAATTCAAAGTTGGGTTATGAAGTCCTTTTATGTCAAATAGTCTTTTTGGGCACCCCAACCTTGAATAAGCCCTTAGGATTGATAAACTTAAACACATATTTTACCATATTTTCATAAATCCATTATTGAAAACAAGTGCTTTTTTAAAATAATAATTTTGCAATAAAAGCATGAAAACCTAATAAGATCTTTTTTTATGATAAAACTGTAAAAGAAAGTTTTAAAGTAGAATGAAAAAGTGAAAGAATTGACAAAAAAATGAAATGAAAATATTTTCCTTAATGCCATCAAAGGTTTGAGTTCTTTCTTCCCTTGGTGGCATCACACAAGAGGTTATCAATTCACACACAATGAGATGTATTTTTGTGGCATTTTATTATGTCAATATGTCACCCATTCCTATGATTATTTTTATTCAAATGTGTTTGATTTTGGAGTTGAAATGGGACTTAGTGTGTGCAATTTAACCAAACCATTTTTAAAAAAACAACATTTAACATGTAATAATTTATAATGGCTTCTTTGGAAATACATAATTTGGTTCTTGGTACCATAGCCTCATGTAATAAAACCCACAATTGTTTGTAAAGGGACCATGAACCATATCCTCTTAACACATGTTTTGGGTAATGTAAGTCCATTATTAAAGAAATACATAGAATACAAATACAATAAAGTTATCAATAAAGATAGTAAAAACCAAAAGTAGAACGTTGGGTTTTCTTGAAACTAAAGATGACAATCAAAATGCAAGATGAGAATGTGCCAATGGAAAATAAGAGAGAAGGAAATTCAACTTAGGATGATGACATGTAATGCAACCAAATGTTGCAATGCATAACTAGCATGATGATATAACACACATTTGATGTGGGCATTGCATGTTCAATCCAATGTTCAATGGAAGAAAACTTCACTTGTGGGGATTGCACATTGCTTCAAAATTCACAATTGACATTAATAAAGGCTTTTGTCAATATTGTGAGGTCTACCATGCACATTGAAAGTATTTTTAGACCAATATGGGTATTGTTCACGGGGCATTTATGGTCTACCCTTGAAGCAAATATTGCATTTTTAGTGTGGATTTGTATGATCCAATATCTACACATGAGGACACATGAAAATTGCTTAATTATGATTAAAAGTTTCATTGGATGACAACCCAATCCACAAATGCAATATTAACATCAACCATGAACTACCATTTTTATAATGGTTTGGGGTTCTCGAAACCAACACCTATTTTTGTGACCCAAATGTTGGTATTCCACTAAAGTAATGGTTTCATCCTATGCAAAATCCACACATGGGTGCCAATGGAAATGACCTAATTATAGTTCATGTAATTTAGTTGAAAACATAGTCTTAAAGTCAATACCCACGTCCCTTCAAATTAAGCATTAAAAGGGATGAAACCCCAATAAACCAACACATAGTTTCATGACCCAAATTTAGGTATTGTGTTAAAGTAATGGTTTTGTCATCTGCGATACCCACACATAGGTGTTAATGGAAATGGCCCAAAATTAGTTCACATAGTTAATTAAAAACATAATCCTAATGTGCAATGCCCACATCCCTTCAAATAGAACTTCAAAAGGATGGTGAGACCATAATAAACCAACACCTATTTTATGATACATATGTGGGTATTATAAATTTTTGTTAAAATGTCAATGCATATTTTGTGACCCATATACAAATATTGCACACAATTCCAAGAACCTGATGTGTATTAAATGCCAATATGTGTCAATATGTGGGTATTGGAGAAATTTTCCCCTACATCATGGGGAATTAGGACTTTATAAAACATTATGTAAGTATTACTTAAAAACCTTCAACTTTAGTAATGTATATATGAAATTATAAATTAACAATATAAGATGGTTTTGAACTGATGACAAAAAAAAATTCAAAAATCAAAATTGCTTAAATACACATATCGAAATGTCATACAAGATCATGTCTTTAAATCCAAGCTCCAGCCTCTATGTACACAATGGGTGAATGGAAATTGTTGAGTTTATAAAATCATGTAAGAAATGTTCACTACAAACAATCCTACCCACGCCTTAATTTTCTATTTTTAAAAAAACCATTTAAAAAACTATAGTTGACATCACCCATCCCATGCAATCGGTAATAGGTTGCATAGATTACCTTTGACACATTCTTTGCATGTATTTCCATATAGATGTGGTAATGCTTCAATTATAGACAAACCATGATCACCATGAACTCACTTTTACTAATCCCACAAAGTCTACATTTTAACAACAACCCACATTTAACATGGGCACTCCAAAAAACCCTAAATCAAACAAGAAAAAAGGGTGGGCATGAGGGTGTGCCATCCATGAATCATTTCAAGGATTCATGGAAATGATGATTTTGTTAATTTCTCATTTGTGGGTTGTTTTTGTTGGACTCTTTTTCCCAATACATGTCATCCCATGCCATTTTCATCCTTTTCCCATACATGCATTGGGTGGTGCAAATGAAGGTTTGCAAATCATCATATTTTTTGATGTCTTTAGACATTGCATGGGATGCTTCCAATGCCCCAATACTAAATGCCCAAAAGGGGCTTTCACACCTTAGATGTCCCTTTTGTAAGTAACTTGAGGTGACCCCACTTCACACAATTTTTTGAGTAAGCTTGGGCAACCACTTTTTGGTCATTCTATCATTGGATCACATGAACATCACTTAAGATGTGTGCATTCATTTGAGTGTGGTCCTAATAACAAAGCACCCCCCCGCCCCCCCCCCCACCTCTCACAAGTTGAAGAACGACCATATTTGATTCTTTTTGTCACAAAGTCATGTCGTTTTTTGAAATGTTGGGTGAACAACAATTTCACAACATAAGTAATGGAACATATTTCAACTTTACACATTCATTTCAACCCCATCCTAGCCCAATATGAATCCTTTCAGGCTATTTTGGGTGCTTGTGGGGCTTTATTTGTTTAATTGCCCCCTTAACCAACAATTGAAATTAAATTAAAATAATCTACACTACCATCAATATGGGTATTTGTATAAACCTTGGACCTTACATTTTAATTGGCCCCATTATTTTTTATTTTTGCACAAAATAAAAACAAAAACAAAACCCCAACCTCCATGTCATTGCTAAATGGAAGTTGGGGTATTCTTCATAAATTTAATGATAATTGACAAGAGGGTACAACACAAGTACAAGGTTGAAAAATTCAACCCAAATATTTTCATTTTATTTCAAATATTTTTTCATAAAGGTGGGAAAAACTCTTAAAACAAATGATGTTTCACAACAAGGTCTATTAAATAAGTTAAATGAAAATCATTTCTTATTTATATACCCTAATCATCATTTGTTTCATTTAAGTCGGATTCATTAATTTGGTGTGAAGGCATATTCAAATTTACAACAAAATATTTATGATAATGTTTAATTGAACTACATCATAGGAACCAACATGCATTTATGTGTCAACAAGAGTTACATTTGATGAAACAACCACCAATTTTGATGAAGCAACATGTTGTTGAACTATGACATCTAATGAAACATGTTGTTCAATTTCAACATTTGATGAAACAATCACTGGTTTTTATGAAATACATGTTATTGAGTTGCAATAACAATTGCTTTTAAACTTCCTTACCCAACTTAATGTAAATGATGTCTTTTCCCGCTAATCATGTTATCACAAATCTTACACGCTCACAAAAAACAAAAATGTCAAAACACATATGATTGAAATTCAAAAAAACTTTCAAAAGCAAAAAACCTTCGACCTTCAACCAAGAGTTATTGACACCTCCTAATCCCACAACAAAAAAATAAAAATGAAACCTTCATTAAAAAATATGAAAGGCTATATCTTGTCATCATTAAACTTCTTTAAAGAAAATTTCCAAAAATCATAATGACAATGAATTGTAGCTTGTTGTTATTATCGTCATCAAGTTTCATTAAAAAACTACAAAATGACAACAACAAATTACAACTTGTCATTATCAAACTTTTGTTTTTTAAAAATTAAAAAATGATGATGATGACAAGGTGTAGGTTGTTGTCATCATCAAGCATTGCTCGCAAAAGAAGGGGTGTTATACGCAATGGACTTGCCATTAATTTAACAACAACAATCGATATTGTATGATAAATTGGTCATAGCCAGGGGAAAAGTAAAAAATAAATCTATTTTAATGTACATCATCATGCTATTGTAAAAGAAAAATTGTCATGATTTTTTTTCATTTTTTAACATCACTTTAGATATGAAGAACCCAAAAGGGCTCTCAATGATGACATGTTCTAGGAACCTATCTAAACATTTAAAAAATTGTTATCAAACCAAGACCAATAGGGGAATGTCACAACATGATTTTCAATTCTTTACAAATTTAATGATTTTTTTCTCAAAAGAAAAAAGTGATTCAAATTTTATTTTTTCATATATATTTTTCACATTGTGCAAAATTTCAAACCAGAAAAAAAAAAAAAGACTCATCATAATATGTGTATTTGAATGTTTTCAATCACATTGTCACATGTTAAAAAAGTTATATGAATTTTTGTGTATGACAAGTGCCATAAGCAATTTTGGAAAAAATAGTTTCATATTTAATGTTGTGGGTTATGGATTGGTGATAGAGTCACTTGGGCCTAGGTGCACACTTGAAGAGGTGGCACACAAAACAAAATGTCAAAAGATGAATGTGAATCTTTTTCCAACTAAATTAGGATGAATCATCTCACCTAGTTTCTAGGGGGGCAAAATCCCTTAAAGCTACTATACTCTATAATGAACCTCAACACAATATCCCTGCCTTAGATGGCACAGGGCCAACAAAACACAAAAGAAGGAGAGGCAACATGTCCAAGGACATGTTTGAGTAGAATGTGATGATGGCGTTGAAGTAGAATGCGTCGAAGGCATGTTGGGAGGGAGGTTCGACATGAGGGAGCATTGAAGCAAATCACACATTGAAGGTGCATTAGAATATAATGTCGACCATGGCATTGAAAGAAGGTCAAGAAGGAGGGAACCATTGCCAATGGCAAGTTAGGTCAGGCTAAGTAGTTAGGATAGGTTAGTAGGTAGTTTAGGTTAGGTTAGGTTAGTTAGTAGGTTGGTAAGTTAGTAGTTAGTTAGGTACTAGGTGGGTAGGTAGGGTCAGTAGGTCAGTAGGTAGTGTCAGTAGTTAGTCAGGAGAGAAAAAAAGAAAGAAAAAACAAAAGAAACCCACGTCAGGTGGGTTAAGGTCATCCCAAAACAGCCAGGATGGCCTCATCCACATGTCATCCACAGGTGGGTTTACGTGGGGGTTAAGTTCATCCCCAAATAACAGCCAGAAAAGGCCCTCATCCACAACTGGTGGGTACTGATTCACTCGGGCCCAATCAAGTCGGGCATATTTGGAATTAAAAACACCCACCATTTTCTAACACCATACCTTGTTGACTCAAAAGGATAAGGAATCCACAACCCTATAACCCTAACCCGGCCTCCACACTCGTTGGGGTCATCTTAGGGTTTAGGGTTTAACCTGGGACTTTTCTTTATGCCTTTTAACAATGTGGATGGCCTTGGAGTCCTTGGGGCACGGTTGGTTTTGCAAGACATGTTGCAAATTTGATTGCATAAACTTTTAAGATTCAAGTACCACCAATTCCCACAAAACTTCACATTCTTCACATTTGTGGTTTACAAGCTTGTGATTGATCATCTAAGTAGTACAAAGCAAATCGAATAAAGGGTCCTCAAAGTGTGAGTGAAGTTGGGTTGGGTCCACGTATCAAATTGTTTGATAGCCAAGTCAATGAATCTTGAAGCAAGTGGTGGTGCTCCACAATTTATTAGCTAGTAATAATCAACCGATCGATCAACCAAGTTGGGTGGGTGCCCCACATAAAATTGTGTGACTTTGAAATCTATATATAGCTACATAAAATCTCCTGTTTGGGGAGGGAGAGGGACAGGACGGGATGGGATGGGATGGGACGGGACGGGAGGGGCCCCAACAAAAACCCCAACATTATATGTGCATATACTTGTGCTTGAGTCCGTATTTCCTTGGCTGATTGGCCTTTTGCCCATCCAAGATGTATTGGGTAGTGATGCCCCCACACCTGCATCTTGGTGCTGCCCGTTACACACTTTGGGTCATGTTATGCATGGTTTCGCTTGTAATAATGGGCAGGCCTGAAAAATTTGTTGTAGGTTGACCATCTAGTAACTGAGAAATGATGGGATATTGTTAATTACCATAACTTTTCATTTGACCTTCAGAATCAGTTTTTTAAAAAAAATTAAAAAAAATAGTTAATAGTCAATCTTGTGATACGCAAAGTGTGACGATTGTTGATACAAAAATTGGCTGTATATTAGCTACGACTTTATCCAAAAAAAAGAGAGAAGTATCATTCTATATTCTTGGCTACCCAATGGAACTTATCATCCGAAAATGGTGAGTTTGAAAAAAAAACATTCCTCAAAATTTGGCGGGATTTTGGGCCATTTTTTTCCACCAAAAATCCTTTCCATAAGTCAAAAGCCTGTGTTTCAGGTCAAATTTTGATAAAAACTGGCTAGTAAAAGAATCACCTATCAAAATACCAATTGCCATGCATATATTCAGCTATGATTTTTTTTTCAAAAAAAGGGATGATTCTATATTCTCTTGGCTACCTATTCCAACTTATCCTAAGAAAATGGTGAGTTTGAAAAAAAAATTAAAAAAAAAAAATCCCTCAAAATTTGGCGCATTTTGGGCCATTTTTTTCCACCCAAAATTCCTTTCCATACATCAAAATTATATGTGTCAAGTCAGCAAAACAAAATTCAACTATCAGATCACCAATTGTCATCATCTGCAAGCCATAGAAATATGTTGTTTACGCACCGTGAAGATTGGAGTTGGATCAATTCAGAATATGGGCTGCCTAAAGTCGTTGATCTGCCACAAAGTTGTGAATATATACTATTTCGTTAGGGTGTAAAACAAGCTGTAGACCACATATCGGTGACGACCCCAAAAGTCAAACAATCTCATTGACAAAGTGTTGTCAACTACAAGATTCAGGGAGGAAGAAATAAATTATATAAAAAAAATTATATATATATATAGATAAATAAATAAATAAATAAATAAAAGAGTGTAAGAAACGGCACATCAAATAAATCGATAAAATTTATTATGAACTTAAATCCAGTGTTGGGCACGAACGACAAAACCGCACCTAATTATCCCCCTCTTGGTCATCAAGGTGGTTCTTAGGGTTTCAGAAGTGTTCTACAGCTCTAAATGAATTGGGACAAGTCAAATAACCGGAATAGAACCGTCGGTTCTTTGAGGTTTTTGAAATAACCAGAACCCCAGCTGTCCATTTGATTCTGAATTTTTCCCCCCTTCAAAAAAAAAGAAAAAGACACAGAGTGAATGGATCTCTCAAATTCTGATTTTGGGCTGGTAAGCTGATACCAGGCTTAGGTCATACCAGGCTGGTCTCGTATTTGATACCGGTGTTCATACCAGTATTGATACCCGTCTCTGACCCTATTTTACCAGACCAACACTGGTTAAAACGTTCAAATACTCGGCAACCCAACGATGGTTAAAATGTTCCACAGGTGATGGCGGGATAAATGTTATAAGTCGGAGTTTGGACATGCCACATATGGTAGAAGAACCTTGGCATGTTTTGCCCACATAGGTTAATTAGTTAATTAATTAATTGTGAAGATTTCATTTTGGAAAAAAACCAAATTACTTTCAAATATTCCAAAAGATTCTTCATTTTCCCTCACAACAAAAATTTCCTCTTGGAGAGGGAAAAAAAAAAAAAAAAACTGGGGAAATTTTTTGGCATTTGTAAAATTTGTATATTAATTTATGCTGAAGCTGCCAAGGTACTATCGTGTAGTGCAAAGAATCTCATCCCCTGTTGTCTAAACCCTAGAAAACAGGGGATGTGACAAAAGAGATTGGGCCAGTACTCTGAACAGGTGCTGACCCAAACTCATTGGATTTAGTAGGGTGAATAGGAAGTCACATAAAAGGCGAATTTAATAGGGTTATTGATGCTTGCACAACACTGGACTTGACAAGATGTTTGACAAATTTCAGCAGCTGATTTGTGCACGATTGTTCCAAGTGCTGTTTTTTTTGTCAATGTTTTCCCAAGGCATCCTAATAGTCTGTCAAAAGGATGTTTCCCGCAAATCGGGACTTACTTGGTCATCTGCATGGGTTGTTGCCAAATCAAAAGTCAAGTGTCAAAATGTGGAAATTTCAGTACTTTGGGACGGTCTAATGTTTGCAATTGAAGCGGTGCCATAATAGAATGATCTATCTATCTATCTATCTATCGATGCAATGCTTTGTCATGAACACATGATGTAGATGAGTTATGTTTTTCAATGTTATATGATATGCAATGACTCTCTCAAGATTGCTTGTCAAGTGGCATTTGTTGATAAACTCCCTTAATTTTGGCAAGCAATGAAAAATCTCACACATGTTTATCTATCTCATGTCAATATGAATGAAGAATTTCAAAAACAGGAAACAAAATCAAATACCAAACCCAAGCGGTTGGTAATTCACACACTTCACACTACTAGGTACAAACTAATCTAAACGTTCTTATTTCACCTAAACTAAGTTAGTGGAGCTACATACCACCAATGTGCATTAATTCTCCAACGCAAAAAAATAAATCAACAGAACAATAATACATTTGGGGACATTGTGTCCATGTGATAATATCCGGCCACATTGAGCCAGCAGCACCCACAAGTGCACCATGAAGGATGAATGGTAAGTGGTCAGGAAACAGTTTTCTGTTGGGTTCCAGTTCCCTAGCTAACCATGGTGGTTAGCTCAGTTGGTTCTTTTTCTCACCTACCTACTAACAACCCACAAGCACGTTTGTTAGTAGGTAGGTAGTAAAAGCAGCCCTTAGCTATGTATAAACCATCTACCTACCTACAAGTTGCCTATTTTCCTAGCCATCTGCTTATACATGAGACCTATTTCCTACAAAATTGGTTACCAAGATGAAACCACATATTAACTCAGTTGAGGTTCATCCACAACTCAGTAATAATGGACATCCAGTGGATGGTGCGCTGGTACGTGCTGGTTCACCAGCACGCACCAGTGCACCAACGTGGATGGATGGTGCACTGATGGGATTCTCTTTTCTATCCCTGTTCCATCCCAGGTTGATTTTTTTTTTCTTTGCCCTTTCTCAGCCCTGATCTCAGTTTTTTTTTTGGGGGAACTTTATTTTCTCCCCCCCCCCCCCCCCCTTTTTTTTTTCTCCCCCTTCCCCCTCCCCCTTTTTCCCCACCCCAACTTTTAAAATAATCTCCAAAAAACCCCCCAACAATGCCAACCATTCACAAATAGTTACCCAACCAATAAAACCC